>Ga0207111_10092_pt1 | contig 25550 bp, 23 predicted proteins | sample Alteio_BWMinHeat_71_FD_153577 | JGI IMG/M metagenome (GOLD analysis project Ga0207111, IMG submission 153577) | Enriched cells from forest soil in Barre Woods Harvard Forest LTER site, Petersham, Massachusetts, United States -... | ecosystem: Environmental > Terrestrial > Soil > Temperate forest >... | reverse complement strand
GGCGCGCATAAAACCTAAGAACCCAAGCGAGGTAAAAATGAGAAAAACGCCAAATGATTTTTTTTGTAAGTATGGTGTGCCAACAGCAACCATGTGTTCAGGAACGCCAAGCCAGGTATAAATGGCGCTGGCACTTAATAAAATGAGGAGAAACTGTGAAATACCAAGAATGAAGGTGGTCCAAAAGGTATCCCCAAGACTTTCACCGCATTTTTCGTATTCTTCGGCTCCATTATGACGTCCAATAATAGCAATTGTAGCTATTGGAATACACTCAGCCCATTTAATAAGGGTATGCAAAAAGTTTCTCCCCATGCCCAAAGCGCCATATATGGTGAGAGAGCCCAAGCGAGAAACAATCCATGAATCGATCATTGGGGGAAGAACAATCAGAATGGCGGCAGAAACCAATTCTGGAAGCCAATATAAAATGATATCACGGGCTGAATCACCTGATTGTGATAATCTTAAAAATTTTGATAAGGCCTTTTTCATAATATCCTTGTGTGGTAGCCCACGTTAATTTTTATTAATTTCATTTTTTTTAACAGCAAAAAAATGACCATGCTGCTCAGAGAATAGTTGATGATATCCTTCTTGAGGAAAATAATCTAGAGGAAAAGCTGAATGATTGCAACCGCATGAATGGGTTGTTGCTTTCTAAATATTTAACATATGCTGACGGCAGTTGTTGTTATTTCCATAAATTTGGCAACTGATCAAAGGGGGTAACTGATGGTTTTGGAATATGAAGAAGTTTTGAAAGTGTTACCGGTACTTGTGGGATCCAGACGCGGCTATGGATTGTTTTAGGTCGCAAATATCCTTTGTGATAAAAGATAAGAGGGACGTGGGTATCATATTCGTAGGGCGTTGAATGCGATGTCCCCTTGAGATAATTGGTGATTAGGCAATATGGTTTTATGAATGCGCTCGCACTCATTTATATCCTCACCAATCCTGAATATAAGAAATACTTCCGCAAAGTCTTTTTTACTGTTTTTGATATAAAAAGAGCACTTCGCTTACTCAATCTCAGTTGGCAAATTATTGTTGATAGAAGTGCTGTCGGTTTTTCGTACATATGGCTTTCAAAAATGCTTGCTCCGTTAGGCGTGTATGCCATAGCTACGTATGATACCGTTAATATTATTGAACGGTTTGCATTTTTGCCAGCTATGGCCTCAGCTCAAGTTTTAACCTTTTTGGTCAGTAACCGCCTCGGTGCTCAAGATCCTGAAGGCGCTATAACAAATATTAAAAAAGTACTCTTTTTGGCCTGCATTACGGTTATTCCATCGTTGCTCCTTCTTTCTTTCAATGCGCATTATTTTGCCGGCATCTTTGATCCTAAGAACCAATTCACTGATTTTGCAGCAGCAGTTATGCCCGCCATTAGCATCCTCGTTATTCTTGATTTCACCCAGGTGGTCCTTGCCGCAGCTTTACGGGGAGCGGGAGACACCAAAACCGTGATGATTGGCAGGGTATTGGCTTGCGGACTCTTCTTTTTCCCGGTATCATGGATGCTTAGCCTACTTCCTATACAAAATACTGTACTGAAATTTATTTTAATTTACGGCTCGTTTTGCGTTACAACCGGAATTATGGGCATTATTTTCCTTCACCGCATTAAAAGCCATAAGTGGTATAAAAAGAAACTATAAAGGACTTACGTAATGGCCGACTTTACTAAAGAAGAATTACGCAAAATAGCGGAACTTTCTGCGCTTAAAATTGATGATAAAGAAAGTGATCTTTTCGTTGAGCAAATCAAAACCATTCTTGCTTATGTTGATCAACTCCAACAAATTCCCCTATCCAGTGAGATGCAACAAGTCCGCAATATCAATGTTTTTCGTGAAGATGAAGCTCTACAATGCGATTCAACCGAAATTCTTGCCCAAGCACCAGAACGAAACAACAACTACTTTGTTGTTCCAACTATTCTTGAAGAAAAATAAAAGGGACGTATGAAACCGTTTTCAACCATCAAAGAATTAAAATCTCAGCTCCAAAAAAAAGAAATCTCCGCCCAAGAAATTGTTGATTTTTATAATACAAGAATCAAAAAATATGCCGGCCCGCTTAATTGCATTATCGAGCATTTTGATAAACCTTCAGTAGATGAAAAACAGATTGAAAAAGGACTCCTTGGTGGCATTCCCTGCATCCTGAAAGATAATATCTGCCAACACGGCCGCATCACCTCAGCTGGTTCAAAAATTTTAGCAAATTACAAAGCTCCCTACGATGCAACCGCCACCCAACGTATTAAAGATGCTGGCGCAGTCATTGTCGGCCGTGGCAACCAAGACGAATTTGCCATGGGCGGATCAGGTGAATTTTCAGCCTACGGCCCTACTAAAAATCCTTGGGATACTTCACGCGTTCCTGGTGGATCAAGTTCAGGACCAGGCGCTTCTGTTGCCGCCGGCCTTGTTCCTTTTGCATTGGGCACGGAAACTGGTGGTTCTGTACGAGCTCCTGCATCCTTTTGCAATCTTGTGGGTCTTTATCCAACCTACGGCACCCATTCGCGTTTCGGCGTACTCGCATTTACATCATCAAACGATCAAGTTGGTCCTTTAACTAAAACCGTTTATGATAATGCCCTCGTTGCAACAGCCTTATCGGGCCATGATCCAAAAGATTCAACTTCACTTGCGGTGCCTGCGCAAGATTACACCAAAAACCTTGATGGTAAATTGCCAGAAAATCTTACCCTTGGTGTTATTAAAGACGCACTCACTTCTGAAGGAGTCGATCCCCAGGTACGATCTGCTTTTGAAAAAACAATTCAGCACCTGGAAAAAATGGGCGCAAAAATTAAACAAATCGATTTACCAAACCTTAAATACGGTATCGCCGTCTACTTCATCATCAGCCGCGCAGAAGCCGCTTCAAATCTTTCACGTTATGATGGAACATTGTACGGAAACCGCGCCAAAGACGCTGAAAATCTTATCGATATGTATATCAAAACACGGCAAGAAGGCTTTGGAACCGAAGTAAAGCGACGCATTCTTGTGGGTAATTATGTTCTATCTGCCGGTCATCGTGACGCATATTACAACAAAGCAAGTCAGGTTCGTTCTATGATCCGTGCAGAATTTGAAAATGCGTTCAAAGAAGTTGATCTGCTCATCAGCCCAACCACCCCAACCTTGCCATATAAAATTGGCGAGCTTTCGCAAGATCCTGTTGCCATGTATCTTGCCGATTACTTTATGGCTAACTGCACCATTGGCACCCCCGCCATCTCGTTACCGTGCGGATTTTCAACCGAAGGGTTGCCAATCGGCTTTCAATTTTTTGGGCCTCGCCTTTCTGAATCGTTATTGTATAAGGTTGCATACGCATTTGAACAAAGCACCGACTATCATTTAAAAAATCCTGGTGGTTATGAATAACACATCTTTTTGGCAAGAAAAAATAACTATTGGAGATCAGCACTACTCTCGCTTCATGGCGGCACCGCTTGACGGGATTACCGATTCTCCACTCAGAATACTTATTCGAGACTTTTCATCAGAAGAACTAATGATGACAGAAATGCGCCATGTTGCATGTGTATCGAATGAAAAAGATGAACGATCATTAAAATATAAACCGGTGGAACACCCTCTTTCGTTTCAATTTTCTGCCAACAGAATTACTTTTATCGATTCAGCCATAGAAAAGGTCATTGCAAAAGGCTTTAAATTTATCAACCTTAACTGTGGTTGTCCGGCACCTTGCGTAACAAAATCGGGCTCAGGATCGGCGCTCATGGCCAATCTTCCCGTGCTGAAAGAACTTATGCTTCATTTTGTCAAAGTTATCGATGGACGAGTTCCTTTTACCGTCAAAATTAGAGCTGGCTATAAAGAGAAAAATGCTATCGAAGTTGCAAAGCTTGCCCAAGATTGTGGCGCCACGTGCATCATGATTCATCCGCGCACACAGCCAGAAGGCTTCACATCACGCCTTGACTATGATCTTACCCGCAAGGTTAAAGAAGCGGTAACCATCCCCGTTATTTTTTCAGGCAATATTAACCGTTTTGAACAAGCAAAAAAAACGTATGAGCTGACAGGAGTAGACGGCTTTATGATCGGCCGTGCTTTGTGGGGAGCTCCGTGGAAAATGAAAGAAATAACTGAAGCGGCTCAGGGAAGAACTTTTACCGTCAATACCGCAACCATGTTGCAGTATGCACTCAAACACCTTGATTTAAATCTTGATCACTACGGCTCTCGAGGTTTTTCAGCCTTCAAAAAACAGTTACCTCAATACATTAGATCGATACAAAATGCTGCCGAATGGCGTGGCAAGCTGCTCAGAACTACCAGTGAATCTGACATGCGCGTTATGCTCGCCCAGATCATTAAAGAAAATAGTGAACCGTCAAGCCTGTAACCTAAGGGGCATAAGATTTTATGCGTATTTTTAAAAAAATCTTATTTTTTCTTGGTCTTTTTGCACTTCTCTCCTTTATCGCAAATCGAATCTTCTTTTTTAATCAAGGTTTTCTTGAAAAAGCTTCTGCTAAAATCACCTATCCCTTTCTCTACCTTGCACATAAAGTTTCAACAAACATTCATGGAAAAATTGAACGTAAACAACGATATGATCAGCTATTACAGCGCTATCAAACATTAACTGAATCGTATGAAAATCTTATGCAAGAACATATCACTTTTAAAGCAACTCATCATTTCAATGATCTCAGTAAAGATCTCATTGATTTTCAACAGCGCTATCACCTTGAAGACAAAATTGTTGCAAAAATTTTGTTAAAAAATATTGATGAAAGCGAACATTTTTTTCTTATCAATCGAGGCGCCCATCACGGCATCAAAAAAGATATGGTCGCTCTTTATAAATTTCAGATTGTTGGCCGCATTTGCGATGTTTTTGACAACTACAGCAAACTCATTTTAATCACCGACCAAAACTGCAAAGTAGGTGCTTACACCTCAAAAACCAATGCCTATGGCATTGTGCATGGTATGAATAATATCGGCCAATGCAAACTCAACTACGTCAGCCATCTTCAAGACGTTGATCATGATGATTTAGTGCTCTCCAGCGGGCAAGGGCTTGTTTTCCCTGAAGGGTTTTGTTTGGGGAAAATTGTAGCATATACCCTTAAAGATAGAGCGTTGTATCACGATATTGTCATCGAACCGCTTATCGATCTTAAAAAAATAAATTTCTGTATGATTGTCGATCAGACAAAGATAAAGTTATTTTGAGGGTGTCCTTAAAAGGGAATCGGTCCTCTTGCCATAAACCATAATTCTTTTTAAATTTTTCTTAGTTGTTCTTGTAACCCTATGAGTTTTGTTTTTAAAGTAGTAAGAGATTGTAAAAGATCATCTATCTTTGTTTCTGGTTTCTCAAATGCTCCAGCATCTTTAAGTTTTTTTCTAATCTCCTGAGATTGGGTAAGCATTAATGCAGAGTACTCGTATTTATTTTTTTTATTAAGATCAGCATGGTTTTTTATTAAAATATCTACAACCTTTTCCCCCTGGTTAGATCTCGAAGCAAAGTGCAAAGCCGTCATCCCATGCTTATCTTGTTCGTCTATAAAACTTTTTGCTTTTTCCGCACCTTTTGTCTGTTGTACATGCTGAATCAAATAAGATACAATTGCATCATCTCCCGCGGACGATGCATTCATCAAGCCCGTTGATCCATCACTATATTTTTCTGTAACATCAGCCCCATTTTCTACCAAAGCTTTAACTACATCGATATTGGTTATCGTAAATATACCAAATGCGTGCATTAAAGCAGTCCATCCATGATCATCTTTTTGATTTACATCACAGCCTCTACCAATCAAAAATCTAACAGTTTCCTTTCCAGCTCCTCTTTCACTTGCAGCACCCATAAGAACCGTTACTCCACCCTTACTTCTTGTTTTGATATCAGCTCCATTTGCTAGCAAAATTTTCATTATTTCAACTTGATTATTTGCTGCGGCTCCTGACAAAGCAGTATGCCCACTTTCATTTTTAATATTAATAATTTTCTTCAATTCTTCTTTATTGTTTTTTATTGCTTCAATTAAAACTGAAACAAATTTTTCATCGGTATACCGAGCAGCCATTATAAATAGCGTTAATTCATTATTATTTTTTTGGCTAAGAAAATCTATTAGTTTGTCTTTTGGAACCTGATGGATAATTAGCTTAACTTTTGGTACAAGTTCATTTGAGTATCTCCATCTCATTGAAAAATCATTAATCAGTTCCTCTAATTCCCCCCACCTTTCAGGCTCAATTGTTATCTCTGCTTTAGCTGATGCCGACACAAAGAAAAAAATAAATAACACTATTTTCTTTAACAGAAATCTCATTACATCTCCTTATTCTACTTTTATTATATTGTACAAACACAGCAGGCGCCTAACATATGCAAGCCTAGAAGAAAAATACCTCAAAAAAAAGATTTCAAGTAAACTAGAAATAATAGTAAGGTTTCTAAAATCATTAGAAGAGCATGCAGGAGAAGGTAGTAATGATGTCGCCCTATAAAATAATTCTTTCGTGTGTACTACTCTGTTCGATATCTATCGCTCATTCAGAAGAAGATATTCCATTTAAAAAAGGAAATCTTGCACTCTCAAGCTCTCAACAACCAGGCCCACTCTTTGCTTTTGGACAAAATATTATCGATAAGGGAGACCGTCAGCTTTTTGCCTATTTTGATATAACAAAAGGCATCGGTAAAAATTATGTTGAGGTAGAGCCCAGTTTTCTCTATGGCATAACCAATTACGCATCCTTTTTCTGTAGCCTACCGATTACCGATCAAAAACTTGGAAGTAAGCATTCATCAGGCTTTGAGGATCTGCTTCTCCAATTTGAATACGAGTTTTTTACTAATACAAAGAAATCATCAATTGATGAGGCAACGGTGGTTGGTAGCCTCATATTGCCAACCGGTTCAGGATCTAAAAATCCAAATACTGGTTTCGGTTCTCCCGGTTTCTATTTCGGTGCAACACTCAGCCGCACAGAAATAGATTGGTATTATTTTGCCTCAGCTGGGATTACCGCAACCACAACCAATAATGATAGAAAATTTGGCGATCAATGTGTGCTGCAATGCGGGGTTGGGAGAAATATCCCAAGTTCATCAGACATAATCTTAATGGGTCTTCTTGAATTAAACGGAGTCTTCGTACAAGAAAGTAAAATCAATGGGGTCATTGATGGAGACATGATCGCCGCTATTCTTTATCTCTGCCCATCGATCTGGTTTTCTTCTAAAAAAATCATTGCCCAAGCTGGTTTTGCAATTCCATTGTGTCAGCATATTAACAATACTCAAACAATAAAAAATGATTTTATTTTGGCGATCAATTTCGGTGTAAAATTTTAGCGTAATTATAGAGGATCAGATATTGCTATGAAAAATAAGCCTGAAATATTTACTATTGGCCACTCGACACATAGCCTTGAAGATTTTATAACGATTCTAAAAACGTATGCGATCGATGAAGTAGTTGATATACGTACCATTCCCCGATCGCGTCACAATCCTCAATTCAATTTCGAAACATTGCCTGAGGTTCTGAGAAACAAACATATCGGTTATCGTCATGAGAAAGGGCTGGGCGGGTTACGACATGCCAAAAAAGATTCAATCAATACCGCATGGCGCAATACTTCGTTCAGAGGGTTTGCCGATTATATGCAAACTGAAGAATTTGCAGAAAATATTGAAAAACTCGCGGCATTGGCGCATGAAAAAAATGTGGTCATCATGTGCGCAGAAGCCGTTCCATGGCGCTGTCATCGCTCGCTTATTGGAGACGCCCTTTTAATTCGTGGGTTTGAGGTTACTGATATTTATAGCAAAGATTCGTGCAAGCCACATACCTTAACGCCATGGGCTGTTGTGCATGGAAAGCACGTAACGTACCCAGAATAAATTATCACGTTAATTGCATTTCATATCTATGACCCGGTATCTTTTGATCAGAATAAGTTAGAAATCGAAGATACTGAGGATGCTAATGAATAAAAAAGTAATAATACTCGGCTTGGTAATCATCCTGGGTGGTCTAACCAACCTTACTGCCACAGACCCCCAAGAAACAATAGAAGAAACCAAAGAAGGAACAACAGAATTTGACCCCATCAAAGAGGTAGAAGAATGTATCGCCTATGAGGATTACCCATCACTGGCCTCCACCCTCGCAGAATATAAAGATCTCAAACTGCCTGATGGAAGCTCGTTAGCAAACCATGCGCTAGCTCAGGCGGTAAAAGTATTTGATGCTGCACGTAGCCCTGAAGGCATAAGAATAGCCTTGGAAGAAGGCGCAGATCCTAATACGCAATTAGAAGCCATACTTACAATGAAGTTTGATGATCATATAGAATTGTTTATTCTGAAGCTTTTTGCCGAACATGGAGCTCAGCTTGACAAGGACACAGAGAAAAAATTAAAAGCCCCAGAACAAACCGATAAACCAACGCTTATCAAGGCACAACAAATTAACAGACACATCACACTTCTCAAGCAGTTAAAAAGTCGGGCCGCTAAGAAAAGTTCCACTACCAATGAACCAAAAATACCTGTAGGAACATCAGGAAAATCGCAAACGATATCTTTTTTACGTGTCTTATTTGATGACAAAGAAAGCAAACTTTCCGAGCAAGAGCTTGTAAACAAAGTCATTATAGACTATTACTCTGACAAAGCTCCTCGAAGTGCTTACATTCCTGCTGAAAAAATTCAAGAATATGAAAAGGTATGTATCACCATGATCGAAGAAGAGAAAAAGATGGGAAGCTATTATACTTTTTATCATGCTCATAATTATGCGATCAATCTTATCTTTGATCTGAACAAACTCATTAATGAATGGCTTTCTATTAACGTTGGGCCATCAGTAACGCTCCGCGTGCCAATCATTCCCGAAAAAACCTTAGATGCCTACATAGACCGCACAGAACATTATTTTAAAGAGCACCCCATTCCAGAAGAAAGAATACGAACTGAATTCACTTATAAAGATTTAATAGGCAAGTGGAATGTATGGGATAACTATGCAACTTATGAAGACGCAAGAAAGATAAAGCATAGTTTTGCAGCAGAAATGTTGTCGATTAGTCCTGCTCTCTTTGCTAATGCTGGTCGCGATATTTCTGAAACTTTTTCATTTTTCTTCGAATCATTTAGCGTGCTCAATTTGCGTAAAATTTTGAATACATTTTTTGATGCCTGGGGATTTGATAAGCGTTATATTCCAGAACTTATGTTTATAGAATATCGATATCTAAAAACATTACATGGCGGGGGTATGATACAAATTTTTATTCCCAAAGCAAATGTCGATACATTTGTCTATCTTGCCCATTCCAAAGGTACTCCTTACCGCGATAAACTTACCGACAGTTATGATCAAACAAAACATCGTCACACCAAAATCTCAGACTTTTTAGAAAAATACACGCAAGCACCTTTCTCTTTCAATAAAGTCGAGTTTAATAAATTTGAAGCCCGTATTGTATTCTTGCCCGATTTTTTCCTCTCAAAAGCCGGCATCATTTACAAAACATATGACTTTGCTCAGGTAAACAATAAAAAAGTATATTTAGAAGCTGTCAACGAAATCATGCAGCGGATGCTCATGCAATGGGTTAGTTCTGGTGGGTTTGAAAAATTGTCTGGTGATAATGCCAACAAACCGGCTATCAAATTGTTACAATTTATAAAGGCTGGTGAAAAGTTTAAGGAGCAAAAAAATCAATGTGATGTTCTCATCTCGGCTCTGACCGCTTTAAAAAGCAAACTTGGAGAGCTCACACAACAACTTGAAAATATTTAATTAAATACCAAACATCGCGCATACTTTTTTTAAATCACGATCTGGGCTATGCCTATCATTTTAAATTCTTGACTGCATAGGTAACATCAAAGTTCTTTGGCTCTCGTTTGAATGCTATGCCAAGCAATGTTATGGGCTTGCCCCAACTAAGAAAGGACTCGTAATATCGTCGTTCTTCAATTTGTGCTAGTGCAATTTCTGCTGAGACATTGAACTTTACCTCAACCACATACAAGATGTTTGGTAGCTCTAGTACTAAATCAATGCGGCCATGACTCGTTGAATATTCAGATTGTGCTTTTATGCCGGAAGCACCAAAGATAACCTGCAAAAGAGCATGGTAAAATTTTTCTTCTTTAACGTGTAATTGATATGGAACATTGGCAAAAAGCTGTTTAAGTAAAAAAACCCCCTCGACAACATCTCCACGATTCAGTACTGATCGAAGCTGCAAAGACATCCGCTCAGCAGAAATAAAATCTAATTGAGCAAAAATCCCGAGCAGGTATTGCTGAAGGGCGGTTCTTACCTCGTGATTTGGATAGCCAAGTTTATATAGATTCTTCTCGCGATCATATGTTGTAATAGTAAGATATCCAGTTTGAAACATTAATGCTGGTAGAGGTGTTGCTCCAACGTCAAATATGCCTAAAGAATCTTCCGTGGTCTCAAATTTTTCTGGATCAAAAATCTGAGACTCTGCTTTACGATACTCTTTTTTGAATTCATCGATTAAGAATGTTGGCGTTCCCGATTGAAACCAAAAATTCTTAAATACTTGTGCATCAAGCGCATTCATAAGTGAAAATGGATTGTAAACAGAAGGTACATTACTTCCAAAACGATATCCATTGTACCAACTTTTAACTTGCCGTCGCAAATCATCATACGGTATATTTTCTTTTAATGCCCACGCTTGAATATAGTTAGTAAAATAGCTATCAACCTCTTCATCAGTATAACCGCATATTCCTGCAAACTGTTCATTGAGCGTCATAGTTCGTAAATTATTAATTCCAGAAAACAGACCAGCCTTTGCAAATGAACTAACACCAGTTATAAAAACAAAATCTATATATTTATCCAAACCCTTAATTGCTGCAAAGAAACGGCGAATTGCATTGCGAATTTCCTCTGCTTGCCTTGCATTTTTAAGCACCTGTAAAATTGGATTATCATATTCATCAACAAGAATAGCCACGCGACCAAAACGAGCATGAAGTGCCTTAACAACGCTATGCAATGCAAGTTCCGGACTCGTAGTATCAATTTCAATGTCGAGTGAATAATCACGAGCAATTCCTTTTAGCGCATAACAAAGCCCACTTTTTAATGTTTCAGGGCTATCGATTCCCAAACTGGATAGATCTAGCTCAATCACCCCGTACTTCTCCCAATGATAGTCTGTACCTGCGATCAATAAACCATCAAACAGCGTCTTATTGCCATCCAATATTTCTTTGAGTGTGGAAACAAATAATGACTTACCAAACCGACGAGGACGAGAAAGAAAATATCGCCGACCACCAGTAATCAAGTCGTAGGCATACTTTGTTTTATCAACATACAAATACCCAGACTTACGTAGTTGAAAAAAAGTACTTAAGTCAAGCGGTAATCTGGGTAATCGAGTAGGATTCATATAATGACCCTTCTTATTGATCTTTTTTGTTTCGCCTATGCACAAGCAATCATCTTCAATAAATGTTTTGAATGAACTCTTGCTGAGTGGTAATTTTGTGACTAAAGACTTATCACTATAACTAAGCAACGGCATAGCCAACATAAGAAAATATACGTAACAAATTTTAGTAAATGACCATGTGGTAATATGCAACTTCATTATCTTTTTGCTTAAATTATGCTGCTACTTATTTATGATATTAGGTTATCGATCATGCTGTGTTCAGCGTATTAAATACCAATCGATTATGCAAGTGCTGGTTGTTTTTCTTCTTGTAAATTGTAAATAAGTTTTAAATAACGATTACTTACAAACACTCAAAAGAATAACCACCGCAAAAGCAAGAATAATTAAACCAGAAGTTCTATTGATCCACAACAAATTTTCAGAAGTTACTTTATCACGAAAATAGGCAACCGATCCGCACAATATTAACCACCACATCAACGATCCGATAAAAATACCAAAAACAAGCGCGAGCGCCGTTAAATATGTAGCATCAGCACTGCCAAGCCCTAACCCCGCAAGAACTGCGGTAAATGAAAGAATAGTCATCGGATTGGTGAGAGTGAGAAAAAAGGTTGAAAGAAACGATGAGACTAAATTTTGATGTTGAGCATGGGTTGTCTCTTCTGCTGGTTTTTCAAGCAATGTTTTGATCCCCAAATAACCCAAGAAAATGCCGCCAGCAATACTCAAAATCGTTTTTTGAGAAATTAAGAACGAACTAATAAACGTAAGCCCTAGTCCACCAATCAGACCATAGATCACATCGGCAGCTGCTGCACCAAAACCACAGGCAAATCCAACCATAATGCCATACGTAAGTGTTTGACGAATGCACAACACACCAATGGGGCCAACTGGTGCTGCAATAGAAAATCCGATAAGAAGGCCTTTGGCAAAGAAAGAAACGATGCTCATATTTTCTCCAGTCTATTTAAAAAAACATAATTATTGATTTTACTTTTAGTTTGCCGTGTATGCAATTATTCCAATAATAATTTTCAAATACTTGCATTAAGAAAACGCTCTCATCATTATGAATGCTATAATTCTTATTAATAAACTAATAGAAGCACATTCATGAAAAATATTAGCGTTAATATATTTATCTTTTTTTGCCTATTATTTGCAACGTCACCCCTCGTTGCTTACCACCTACCAACCGTCAACTTAGGACAATCGAATATGCTTGATGGAGGACCACTTCGAGCAAACCCCGGTTTATATTGGAAAGAATATGTACATTATTATCACGCAGATAAATTTGTTGATGGAAAAGGTAATTTACTGGGCGGAGTAAGCTCTCCCAGGTACGATAGTTTGGTTTTTATCACCCAGTTTCTTTACCAATTACGCAAAAAAACACTCGGCGGTCACGTCGGTTTTAATTTTTTCTTACCCTTTGTTGCTGCATCTCATGTAGAAGAAAATAAACTCGGCATTACCACAAGTGGCTCTGGTTTTGGCGATTTTTTGACCGGAATATATCTGCAATTTGATCCCATTAAACATAACGGCAAAAATATCTTTATGAGTAGATTGGAATTTGATGTATCATTTCCGACGGGAAAAAATAAGCAACCGGAAAGAACCATTAACCCAGGAAATCGCATTTATTTTATTAATCCGCATTGGGCTGCGACGCTCCACTTCACCACTGATTGGGCGATGTCATGGCGCTTGCATTATTTATGGAGTAGTAAAAATCATGCAACTAATATACAGGCAGGCGATGCGATACATCTGAATTATGATATGGAATATCGAGTCTTGCCAAAACTTTGGCTTGGAGTAACGGGTTATTTTCTACACCAACTGAGAAACAGTAAGTTATGCGGTCAGAATATTGCACAAAGCCGCGAACAAGTTTTAGGTATTGGTCCGGGGCTGCTTTATACCTTTCCCCACGAATTTAGACTTTCAAGTTATCTCTATATCGAAACGTTGGCAAAAAACCGTGCTGAAGGAATACGTTTTGTCATTCGGCTTATAAAACATTTCTAATTAATATGAGGAGATGTGTGTATGAAGACGCATTTATTGGATCCAAGTAATTGTGTGTTAGTTCTGATTGATTTTCAATCACAAATGTTATTTGGGGTAGGTTCTGTTGATGGGGTAACCTTAATTAACAATGCGGTGGGACTTGCCAAGGCGGCAAAAATTTTTAACGTGCCCATCGTTATGACCACCATCGGAGAACAAGGTTTTAGCGGACCGGTATTTAAACAACTTGAAGCTGCTGTCCCAGAAAGACCTTATATTGACCGAACCACGATGAACTCTTGGGAAGATAAACGTGTTGTTGAGGCGGTTGCAAAAACAGGACGCAAAAAAATTGTTATGGCAGGACTCTGGACAGAAGTCTGCATTGCATTTCCAGCATTAAGTGCCATCGAACAAGGTTATGAAGTTTATGTTGTGGTAGATGCGTGTGGCGGAACAACGCGTGTTTCTCACGAAACTGCGATTCAGAGAATCATACAAGCAGGTGGAGCGCCAACAACATGGGCGCAATTCTTTTGCGAATTACAACGTGACTGGGCACGACAAGAAACATATGCACCTGTTATGCAATTAGCCAAAGAACATGGAGGTACTTACGGTATTGGAATCCAATATTATGAGGCACAACCACATAAGAAATGAGATGGGAAACATGAATTACGCAGACCTCATCATAAAAAATGCAAAAATAATAACGTTAGATCAGGCAACTCCCCAAGCGTGGGGGGTTGCCATTAAAGATGGCGTGTTCTTAACATTGCTCATGAATGAAAACGATCTTGCAAATCTATCTGGTCCTACAACACAAATTATCGATGCTCAGGGCCGTACCATTATTCCAGGTTTAAACGATAGTCATCTGCATATTATTCGAGAAGGCCTGAATTATAATTTAGAGGTACGCTGGGATAATCAAACAAGCCTTAAAGATGCGTTGCATCTTCTCAAGGAGCAGGCAAAAAAGACTGCTCCTGGCCAATGGGTACGTGTTGTGGGCGGCTGGTCAGAATATCAATTTATTGAAAAGAGAAAACCAACACTTCAAGAAATAAATGACGTATCACAAGATATTCCTGTTTTTGTCATGCATCTTTACGAAAGTGTTTTTCTCAATAAAGCAGCGCTCAACGCACTTGGCAATATAACCGAAACGCTTAATCTTCCTGGTACCCGTATTGAAAAAGATGATAACGGCAACCCCACAGGCCTGTTACTTGCATATCCCAGCGCAACCATTTTATACGCAGCATTAGCCAAAGGACCCAAACTGTCTGAACAAGATCAAATAAATTCAACGCAAAGATTTTTACGTGAAATGAATCGTCTTGGTTTAACAAGCGCCATCGATGCTGGTGGTGGGTTTCAACAATATCCAGATAATTATAAGGTCATCAGCCAGCTCGCCAATCAACAACAACTCACCGTTCGTATTTCTTACAATCTTTTTACACAACGACCAGGCCATGAGCTTGAAGATTTTACAACATGGGTGGCTCAAAACAAACCAGGCCAAGGCGATGATTTTTACAGGCTTAATGGGGCTGGAGAAATGCTTGTTTATTCTGCAGCAGATTATGAAAATTTTATGCAGCCACGCCCAGAATTGGCCCCGACCATGGAAAAAGAACTGACAGCCGTCGTTCGATTACTCGTACAACATCGATGGCCATTTCGGCTCCATGCAACCTATAATGAATCGATCACTCGCTTTCTCAATGTTTTTGAAGCTATTAATAAAGAAATCCCCTTTAACGGGTTGCGATGGTTTTTCGATCATGCTGAAACAATTACTCAAGAAAATATTGATCGTGTTAAAGCGTTGGGTGGCGGCATTGCAATACAAGATCGCATGGCTTATCAAGGAGAAATCTTTGCACAGCGATACGGAGCACAGGCCGCATCATACGCACCGCCCGTCAAAAAGATACTTGCAGCGGGCATTCCTGTTGGAGCTGGAACCGATGCAACCCGTGTTGCAAGTTATAATCCATGGATGTGTTTGTACTGGCTCGTGACCGGTAAAACAGTGGGTGGATTGCAACTGTATGATAAAGAAAATACGTTCGATCGAACTAAAGCTTTAGAATTATGGACAGCAGGAAGCGCGTGGTTTTCGGGAGATCAAGAAAAAAAAGGTCGCATCAAACCGGGCCAACTTGCAGACCTTGCTGTGCTTTCAAAAGATTATCTTTCAATCCCCGAAGAAGAAATTAAGTCATTGGAATCGGTACTGACCATTGTTGGTGGCAAAGTTGTGTATGCAAATAATGAATTTGCATCACTTATTCCCACAAATATTTCAAAATAAAGGAGAGTTCATGTGTTCTAAACGAGATATCGTCATTTTTTTAGCGGGTGCTGAAGCATTTCATACGTTAAGCCACGTAGTGATCAGCTTTTCCAATGTATTACCCCTCACGATTTGCAACATTACCTGGACCCAGCAACTTAATATTTTAGGAATCGTACTAAACGCTGCAATAACGGCCGGATTGCTTTGGTGGGCGTGCAAATTAAAATAACATCGTTATAGATGTTGTCTTTTTACTTTTGTACAAAAGGACGAGCATCAAAGAAAAGTTCACAAGTACTGATAAGTCCATCATGTATGGTAACTAAGGCACCAGTTCGTACCATGCCAATAGGTTCAGGGAATTGCACATCGTATATAACCATTGCTTGAGTGTTTGATTCAAAGTGTGTCCGAATGGTAAGTGCCGTGAAAAAGTTCATAAATTTTGATGCTGCGTCGATAACAGCATCTTTGCCCACAGTCTTTGCAAGCGGGCTTAAGAACGTCACTTCAGGTGCTAAGAGATGAGCAAGGGTGTTGATGTCTTTGGCAGCCATTGCTTTGTAATAAGCAACCGCAATGTGTGCTGGTGATTGCATAATAATATCTTTCTTAATAATAAGACTTCAGTTTATTTTATGGGGAACATAAATCTTAAATTTTTATTCATTTTAGATAAGATTACCACCAAAAGACAGAATAAAAAACCCCTCAAACCATTACCAGTAGGAGACATATGGAATCAAAACAAGGGCAATTAACACATTTGCATAATGCACTTGACCATTTAAAAGAATCGATTTCTCTGCGCAAACAAGAAAATGCTCCGCGCCAATTTCGAGAGTCTGTAATCAAAAGCCTTGAATCTTGTTTTGATTTGATGTGGAAGAACTTGAAAAATCAACTTGAAGAAAAATATGGGATTGTTGCGGCAGAGCCTCGCCCCATCTTGAGAGAATCATTTGCACAAGGATTGTTGAAAAAAGAAGAATTTGACGAGCTTGAAAATTTGTTTACTGATTGCAATAACCCATCACGTAAATACAATGACTTTGAGATCAAGAACCAGGTCTTTAAAGATGAAACAATGGCTGAGACAATTGCCCAACGAGCAGATCTCTATCATGACGTTATGCGTGACGTTTTTAACCGAATGACAAAAAATTAAAGGTTGATGCAATGAGTAAAAAAAGTTTGAATGTGCACACCATTTTAATTAGAACGCGGTGAGTGTTTTTTGCAATTCTTCAAAAGCATCTCGTGCCGGTTGAAGAGTGGATTCTAATTGTATACCAAGTTTATTAAAGGAGCTTCTTGTTTGCGGGTCGGTAACATGATATGTAATATTTTTTGTACTGGTCGTAATAATTTGGTTTAACGTGGCCATATTTCTTGTTCCGAGCCTCGTTTTTATCTGTTGTATGGTAAGATTCCCCATGCCTTGTACATATTTTTCAATGGTTGGCACTGCTTCGTTGATTTGAATTTTAATAATGCGTTCAACATCTTGGCGTACTTCTTTTGGAATTAACATTTCAATTTGTTTAACGGTGTCTTTGATTTCAAGTCCAGTCTTGGAGATAATGTCATCAATTTTATCAAGACAATCAGGATTGTTTTTGAGTTTTGCTGAAGCCTGATCAAGAACTTTAATAAGGCTCCTTGAAAGTGAACCTGAATAGGCAAGATGCATCATTGATGTGATAAATACGAAGGATAAGAGTATTTTTTTCATAAATTTCCTTAAGCTTTATTTAAGTTGATGGCCTACCATTCCTCCTACGTCCAGGTGACTTGCACCGTCGCTCCAGCCTACGCTCATGGTAGCTTCGGCCGGCAGGCAAGTAGCTATGGTGCACAGGTCGGTGGACAAGCCGTCCCTCGATAAACTCGGGATGACCGGATTTAAAGCGTAGATGGCTTGCCATCCGTAACTACGAGCCCAACCTGTTCTTCAAAGCACGCAGTGCGTAGTAGAAAGGGCGAAGAGCGTAGTCCGTCTTCGTTTTCAACTACGTCGGACAGTCTTCGCTAAAAACTGGCAGAGCCAGACGTAGCTCCGAAGGAGCGAAGACTGGTGTGCCTAACAGGACTTGAACCTGTGACCTAGCGTTTAGGAAACGCTTGCTCTATCCACCTGAGCTATAGGCACAACTAAAGTCCCCATTTTATCACAAGATAAAAATTCTGAAAGTAAAGATTCTACCTCAACAAATGTATAACCAGATTAATTTCTTTAAATGAGCTGATTTCTCTAGTCAAAGAAGATTTTTTCTGGTACAAATAGTGCTTATAAATGCGCCAGGCGTTTACTCCTGAGCTCTTGTCGAAGGATCAATTGGACCCCTCGAGACGTAACTACGTTGCTCCTCAGGGTGAGCGTATGTGTCGGACATTTTCCCGTTCATGGTGAGGCATCTCGAACCACGGTTACAGGTTCATCCCGAACTTATTTTGAAATTAATGATAAATTATATGCGCCTGTAGCTCAATTGGATAGAGTGTCGGACTTCGAATCCGCAGGTTGCAGGTTCGAGTCCTGCCAGGCGCACCATCATTCGCTTATCCACCCCTTCCGGCTTGGCAAGCTACGGATGGCAGGCCATAGTAGACGATCTGTGTAATTTAGTAGCAAATCAAACGGCTTATGAGCCTCGTAGACGATGTTTTCATCTTTCAACTGCAAGTTCGATAGTACAATGCTAATAAGAAGCCGCTTTTCCTCAACTTCTGAACTCATAAATAATTCATACGCACGACTTGATAGATCCAGTAGGTATTTAGACGTTAGATAGTAATTATCTTCTGCGTCTTGGAGTTGTTCAAGTTTGATCGAAATATCAGTCACTTGATCGCGTAACGACTGGTAAAATTTGTCATACTCGTCCTCAGTAATTCTCCCTTTGAGTTTATCGAGATAAAGATTATCCAACATTTGCGTCAGCGTTTTATGTTCCTTGGTAAGCTGATCGAATTGAGCATTGTGAAACTCAATCTTGTTTGTATGAAGCTCGGTTAGCGTATCGATAATCTGTTTTAGAATATCTTTTGGAACGCTTAACTTTTTAAATATGTTTCCTATCTGCTCGGTGATCACTTCTTCGCGGAGCCATTTTGCGCCGTGTTTGCCATTGTATTGCGTGCAATGGTAATACATAAGACCTTTGTGCCGTTCGGGCGTTATCGCCAATCCGCAATCGGCACAGCGGATCAATCCCCGATAGATAAAGGGAAAGCCGGCAAGCTTAGATGGTTTTTTCTTAAAGCTCTGTTTTACTTTTTGTACCGTTTCAAAAGCAGTTTGCGAAATAATAGCGGGATAGCGATGGGGGAAGAGTTGTCCATTACACAGCATCATGCCGTAATAAAAAGGATTGCGGAGTACCATTTCAAGAAACCCTTTAGACCACTTGATGCCATAATCATCCTTGAGTTTCTTACACAGCGTATTCATCGAATACGTGCCCGTTCCGTATAATTCATAGACTTTACGAACAACCCCCGCTTTATAATCTTCAACGACAACATCGGTTTCTTGGTCATTTCGTAAATTTTTATAACCAAAGGGAGCTTTAGAAATCCATTCACCTTTGCGTAATTTTTGTTCCATGGCGCGTCGAACGTTATCGCTAATCGCATCAGAATAGTATTTAGCGAGTCCAAGGCTGATGCCGAATTGAAACTTTTCGGTTGCTGAAATATTGCTGTTAATCACCTGGTTATCTGAAATGAAATGCAGTTCGATTTCATCGCGCAATGCTTTTTCGTACAAAATCGAGATGCGTTTATCAAACATATTTCGGGATAGTCGATCAACCTTATCGCTGCAGACGGCAATTTTTTCTTTTTGTTCGTTTATGAAATCGAGGATTTGGTCAAATTCAGCGCGTTGGTCGGTATAGGCGCTTTCATCAAAGCTAAAGGTTTTTAAGACGGTCAGGCTTCTGTTGTGACAATATTTTTCAAGACGAATGACTTGAGCGGGTAGTGAATTCCCCATCTCTTTTTGTTCTTCAGTGCTTACACGTGCGATCAGTATGGCTTTCATGATATGTATTCTCCTGTGAAGTCTTCTAATTTTTTAAACCATGACAGTGTAACAAAAAATAAACCTACTCTATAGTTAAGTTTTTGTTCAGCTTACGTTTTTACAATATCAAACTTAAGAATATAATTATGGCTTCATTTCCCAATATTTCTCAAAAGAATACAAGCAAAATGGAATTGAAAAATAAAAAAAGTTCTTGACCCCAACGTCACGTCATGCCTTAACCTTGTAATCATGTTAAGCGAAGGGTAAAAACGATGCATAAATGGTACGTAAAAGAATTTGGTAAGCTTACGGGAGTTTCGGTGCGCACACTCCATTATTATGATCAGGTTGGCTTATTCAAACCATCTCTGCGTTTACCAAATGGATATCGTTTGTACACCGAGGCTGATCTGGTAAAGCTACAACTGATTATGGCATTAAAGTTTTTTGGGCTTGATCTCAAGCAAATTAAAAAGCTGGTACAGGAAGATGTGGATACGCTTGCGCATCTACGTATGCAGCGTCAACAGGTTCGAGAACAGGTTGCATCGCTGCAGGATGTAAACAAAGCACTTGATGCTATTATCCATGAGTTAGAACAGAACAGGTCTATTCATTCGAATAGTATTATTCAACTTATTGGAGTATATCGTATGACACAAGAACTAAAAAAGACATGGGCTGGTAAAGTTTATACAGAAGAGCAGCTCACACAAATGGCCGAAGTTAAGCAACGTTATTCGGCTCAGGAACAGGCTGATTATGAAAAACGATGGGTTCAGCTTACTGAAAAGGTTAAGGCTCATCTTGATGAAGATCCCTATTCTATAATTGGCCAACAATTGGCAAAGGAGTGGATGGATCTTACTAATGAGGTGTATGGTGATTATCCTGGTCTCAAACGTGCAATGAGTTCAGCGTATCAAGAAAATAAAATCCCTGGTGCACCATTTAATCCTAAACTCTGGAATTTTATTGAAAAAGCAGTTGCGCGTATGCTGTATTGTAGCGTTTATTCAGAAGAACAGCTTAAGCTGCTTGCTGAGATTCAACAGCGTTATTCTGTACAAGAAATGACCGATTATAAAAATCGCTGGAATAAGCTCGTTGAAAAGGTCAAAGCACACATTGATCAAGAACCAGCTTCTGCAATTAGACAACAATTAGAAAAAGAATGGGTAGGACTTGTTAATGAGGTGTATAGTGATTATCCTGAAATTAAAGAGATAATGATTTCAGCGTATAGAACAAATAAAATTCCTCAAGTATCATTTGCAGCAAAACACATGAAATAAAAAATCGATAACAATGAGCCTGCAAGATAATCTCTTGTAGGCTCGTACACCCGTTCAATTGCGATCAGTATAGCTTTCATGCATTCTCCAATATATTTCAGAACCAATTAACGAAATTTGGTCTAGTATACTGCATGAACCAATCCACGCTAAGATTTAAATGAGAAAAAGTTCAGAAATTTTTTAGAGGCTTAAATTTCATGAGCTGCTCACGCAATATCCTAAAAGAGGAATGAGGGCTGGGCAGGTTTACTTTCTTTGCATCAGCCATAAGTCGATACCAGCTTCGTTTATCGTACTGAGCAAACATTGTACGCAATTCTCGTGGATTAACGATATCAAGCGCCTGCTTTAATCCATAACATTGTAAGATTTGTTTAGGGTTTAAGTCGGGGTTGTTCATAATCAGATCTGTCAGCAACACAGTACCCGTTGCTTTGTAATCAAGCAGCAATGGTCGTTGCCGTTCAATCTCATCAAGATAATGTAATAAAATTTTCTTTGCGATTGTCGATTTGAAGAGCTTCTTGAAAGTTACGTCAGCTTTGATATCAAGCTTTTTGAAAAGCTGTTTAATCTTCTTACGGGTGTTCAATCGAACCTCCATACGTAAGATTTCAAGCTTCTTACGCTTTTGTAACGGCTCAAAAAGATTCAGCTGTACCGCATTATCTTTTTCAAGCGCTCGTTTATCACTTGTTCTGGCTTTTTCTAAATCTTTAATTTTGTCGTAAAAGACTACCTCGTATGAGTTACAATGCCATTTGTAGCTATGGCCCTCATTACGGTAATCGGTTTGATTTGTATCGAGTGATAGCTTTATATTCGCTTCTTTAATCTTTTGAATGTAGTGATAGGGTGTTGAACCGTCAGTGAGTGCTATGTTCTTAGAATAATGAATAGCTGACACTGGAGCTTGAGCAAGTGTTGTCGCTGTTGTTGTTACACCCATCTCCTCAAGAACTATCACAAGCATTTCATTTAACACCGCAAAATCTTTCGCTTGTAGCTCTGCAAAATTATTACCAAAGAATAGTTTTGGAAGCGATAACTCAATTCTTAAAATCGGACCCTGACCAAAAAGTTTATTAGAACTAAATAACGTTAAGCGCGGCTCATAGTTGCCCTGTAATAATTCTTTTTTTGTTGGATTTTGTTTTGATTGGATATTGCGGGTTGGTTGATTTAAAACCCATCCGGCTGATGGTGTAAATCGGTCAGGTTCAGTGATAGTAAATTCTGATTGGTTAAGCATCAAAACAATGGTGTCGATCATTGCATATTCATTAAAATAATTTAAATACAAATTATTGACAATTTAAGACTGGATTATATAGATTCTTTATAAATTCAAAAGATAAATAAAATCTTGAGGGCATTGTATGAAAAGAATTCTGCGGTTATTGTTCTTCACATTTTTGTTATTAGATAGCCAAATTTCTTGTATGGATAAACCAACAGAAGAAAACAAATACAAACATATTTTAGCCAATGTACAAGCCATCTGGGGCGATGATGTGAATGCGGCACTTCTTGATGCAGCTAAGAAAGATGATGTCGAGACAATAAAAGCATTACTTACTGTGAAAAATATTAATGTTCATGCAAAAGATAAAGTAATAAGTGGTACAGCACTCCATTATGCAGCTAAGAATGGTAATATCGGTGCAATGCAAGCATTAATTGATGCTAATGCTAGTACTATGGCACCCGATTATTGGGGCGATACTCCACTTCATTGGGCAGCTAGATTTGATAAAGTTGATGCAATAAATTTATTATGTAAGACTGCACCGGCCGATATTAATGTAACAAATGAATGGGGCACTCCACCTATTCTTCATCGGGGCGAGACACCTCTTCATACAGCAGCTCTTTTGGGACATGTTGGTGCAGTAAAAGCACTGCTTGCAGCCGGTGCTAATGTTAATGCAAAAAATAAAAATGGGCAAACACCATTGGATTCCGCAAAAAAAGCCCAGCAAGATTCTTCTAATCCTGCTCAGTGGAATGCTGTAATAGCTGCGCTTGAAAATCCTCCAAGCGAAATTAAAGAACCTAAAAAAGATACAATCGATAAGCTTCTTCAATCACTAACCACTCTTCATTCAAAGCTGACCGAACTTAAGATAAAGCTAGATACTTTAAGCGCAAAACAAGATGAAGACACAAAATCTTCAGATGGCTTCTCCGAAATAGAAACACTAATTTCAATAGATTTAGGTAAATTGTCTTCTAGCGGAGTTACTTCGATTTATCCAACTTATGAAGCTTATAAAGCTAAAACTTCATTCTCTATTATTGTAAAATCAGCGCGGAAGCTTAAAGGAATAACAGGATATCCCCAATTTTTTGTGAAACTGCTTGGAACAATTCTTAAACTACAAAATGAACTTAAGCCCCTAGAAAAATTATTAGCCGATGAAAAAGAGAAAGAAGAACTAGATCACTTGGGGAGAGATTTTGACCTCCTCGAAGAAAATATCAATAATATAAAAATGAAAATAAAATTTTTACAAGAGATTAATGCTGAGATCAACAAGAAATAGAGTATTCATTTTTGGGATAAATAAAACAAGGCTCGCATATCATGCGAGCCTAAGTCATCATATTTTCGTCTTTGTTTTGCTTTTTTTCTTCGCAAAGACTTTTTCTCTTTGCTTATTCTTCGATCTATCTTGATCAAAACTACGAACAATGATGCAACTTTATTTCGGTCATCAACCGATAGAACCATCTTTACTGATGGAGCTTTTTTGTTTCTCAACATTAAAAATCTCGTTGTAAATTGAAGCGCGCCAATCGCGCGAAATTCTTCGAAGCCAATCCTACTCTGTGCCATTTCTCAATACTGTGGCGAAGTAGAATAAATATAATAAATTGGGGGATTTAGTGAGATGATTCAGAAGGTGTGAGATAAGAGAGCACTAATGAATCGATCATTTGGCGATATCTACGCCAATGCTTCGTAATCATGATTCTCTCCTTCTTTGATTTTGACTTTTCTTTACTACAATTAAATTTATTATATCCGGTCTGAAATTAAATGCAAGGATGTTTTTCTATTGTTGTTTATCTGTCGCCACGTTTGACTTACTTTTTTTCGTAGATATCTTGGCTAAGAAGTCTTCAAAGGGTCGATTCAAAAGATCTTATCAGTGTCGTATTTTTTCTTCTAACTCTTTTAATCAAGGTGGATTATGAATTTACGGATTATCGTTTTATTACTTTGTATGGTTACTTCATCTGCTTCTGCAGCTGTGGACAAAAACCGAAAACTTCAAGTAGATATTATTGCTACTGCTCTTCAGGCACCGTATATCTTTGTCTTCGATAGCGACGATGCTGATACTTTAAAATATGCTGCTGGGACCGATGTATTAGCACAAGGTTTGAAAGCAATTTCTCTAGTTCACGGTGTGATGGAAGAAGAAAATCAAGAAGTTGTAGATAAAATATTTGAGCTTTTAAAAACTGGTATTCACCTTGGGGCATTTCTCGAGAGCTCAGATGTGTTCTATGCTTCAGAAGCAAAGGCGCTTGAAAATAAAAGATTCAGCAAGTTGCTCGCAAGACATAAGTTTAAACTAAAAATGTCCTTTCTTATTGAATGTTTACTTCGAGGCGCTTCATATTATTCCCATTCAAAAGGTGAGGCAAGATACCGTGACATAACTTCTGAGCTAGCGAATTTCGTTGGTTGTTTCAGATTGGTGGACCGCCGTGATTTAAAGAACTTTGACGCGTCAGAGGTATCAACCACAGAAGCTCAAGCGACTGAACAAGCAGCAAAAGTCGAAATTGAGTCTCCAAAACAACCAGAAACAAAGAGAATGCTAGCTTGAGTAAATTAAATCATAAATTCATAGTTATCTTAACCATCTCATAAAACGACTGGAAGCGACTTAAGCTCACACTAAACTCTATTTCAAAGCTCCTGAACATGCTTATCAGGCTGCACCATCATTCGCTTATCCACCCCTTCCGGCTTGGCAAGCTACGGATGGCAGGCCATAGTAGACGATCTGTGTAATTTAGTAGCAAATCACAACTCCTCCTTTCCCCGCTTTCTTTTTATCATCATAAAAACCCCTATAATATATTAATTAACTATAAAAGAGTCTTATTCTCATGTCGTTTGACATTTTTAGTACGTATACGTACAATATTACTTAGTTATATTTTTTTACCCATTTATTAAGGAGTTTGCTATGTTTGTACCAAGTTTAGGCTTTGTTTTACTCTTTGTTGCCAACCCACTAAAAAGCAGCCTGTTTTATCAAGAAATTTTGGAAATGAAGCCGATTGAAGAATCACCTACATTTGTCATGTTTGCATTAAAAAATGGCGTGATGCTTGGGTTGTGGTCTCGCTATACCGCTGAACCTCGTGTA
>Ga0207111_10091_pt1 | contig 25603 bp, 27 predicted proteins | sample Alteio_BWMinHeat_71_FD_153577 | JGI IMG/M metagenome (GOLD analysis project Ga0207111, IMG submission 153577) | Enriched cells from forest soil in Barre Woods Harvard Forest LTER site, Petersham, Massachusetts, United States -... | ecosystem: Environmental > Terrestrial > Soil > Temperate forest >... | reverse complement strand
ACTCAAATACACCCGGCATTTAATTCATCGTTCATTGGATTTTGAATTGTTATATATGTGTTGGTCTCCAGGACAACGCAGTCCGGTTCATGGTCATGAAGGCGAAAAGTGCTGGTTTCGTGTTGAGCAGGGTGCCCTTCGGATTGTTAATTATAAAATTACCGACATCAATAAGCCCCATAAACTATCAGTTCAAGAAGCAGCGGAAGGGTTTGTTGATGGGCCAGCCGATATTCATTTGGTAGAAAATCATACCAACGAACGAGCTGTTTCATTGCATTTATATGCTCGGCCGTTTGATTTGTGTGATGTATACGATTTAGCGCACGGCCAGGTTGCAAAGAAAAAATTAACATACGACAGTGTTTGCAGTACGTTTATTTGAATTACAGCTTCGTGTACTTGGTCGTTACGCCTTTTGCTTTTTCGACCGGATATTTTAGAGCGTTAGCAGCCATTTTTCTCATGACGATGCTGTTAATATCGATATTGTATTGATTCGCAAAGCAAATTGCTCCAATGATAACGTCAGCAAGCTCATCTTCGATATCTGGGCGGCTTTCGTCAAATGTCTTTTGGACGCTAGCCGTATCGGTCCACAAAAAATGTTCCATCAGTTCACCGGCTTCAATGGCAATGTCCATGCTCAAATTTTTGGCATCATGAAATTGACTCCACTCACGATCATCAATAAATTTTTTGATGAAAACTTTTACATCTTCTAGTGTTGTTTGTGTATCGTTCATATTTTTACTTTCTCGTTCTAGTGTACAAAAAGTAACAACGTCATCTCCGACTTGATCGGGGATGACGTTGTTATGAGATAATTTATTTACAGTTAGCTTCAGTTGTTATTTTTCTTCTATGAATGTAAATCGTGGTTGTTTGATATTGTTAAAAATAACGGTTTCTTGAAACATTGCCACAGGGCGTGCCCACAATGGCTGTGGACCAAAATCTGGCGTATCGTATAACGCACGGTACATCACGAGGGGTTCGAGTGTTTCTGTATGATGACCAACGCCTATCACTTCGTAACGGTTGCCCTTATAATGTTTATAGATACCGGGTTTCACGGTGTCTTGCTTGACTGCAGGACGAACTGTCGAGTGTGTTGTAACCATAAAAGCCCCTGTAAGTATTAAAAACGTTATAATTTTCTTCATGAAAATTAGGCAAAGCTGATGAGTTCAACTTCAAACATCAGAGTAGAATTAGGCTGAATTACTCTGCCCGCACCGCGTGAGCCGTAAGCAAGTTGTGGTGGGATATAAAGTTCACGTTTTTCGCCTTTTTTCATGCTCAAAACGCCTTCATCCCAGCCCTTAATAACTTGGCCAATGCCGATGGTAAAGCTAAATGGCTGACCACGGTCAACGCTGCTATCAAATTTGGCACCTTTGTTCCAGTTACCTGATGCATCTTTTTCCCAGAGCCAGCCGGTGTAGTGAACAGTTACCTGTTTTCCAGCTGATGGGGTTTCGCCGCTTCCTTCTGTGATGGTCTTATATTCTAAACCTGATGCAAGTTTTGTGATCATATCGGGAGTTCCTTCTGTTTTTGTTTGAGGTTCAACCTTCTTTGTTTCGCCTTCGGGAGACCCTTCAGTTTTTGTTGTAGGCCTTGGTTCAACCTTTTTTTCAATATTTTCGCATGCAGCAAAGGTGCAGGTCAACGCTAACACCATCGTTTTTACTACAGACTTACTAACATTCTTGTGCATACACTTCTCCTTTAGTTATTTTGGGTCATACTGACTTACTTGGAGGAAAGTTTAGCATCGAACATTTTTTTATCAATTATGTTTTTGAATTTATTGCAGGAAATTATGTCTCAGAAAATTAAGGTAGTTCTTGAGGATCCGCAGCAGAAGAAGCTTTATAATGAAAAGCTCTTTACAGTTGTTGCTCCGTGCTATGATTTTGTAACAAAAGCTTTATCATTTGGGCAAGATTATCGATGGAAAAAATGTCTGATTCAAAGTTTGCCATCAAAGCAGTTACCCTATTGTATTGATCTTGCGTGTGGTACTGGTGATATAACGTTTGCTCTTGCAAAAAAATTCCCTGATGGGATGATTGAGGGAATAGACCTTACCCCATCAATGCTTGCGCTTGCACAAGCAAAAAATAGGTATAAAAATGTTCTTTTTAAACAGCATGATATGTGTCAATTACCATATCCAGACAACACCATCGATATTATTACTGGAAGTTATGCATTACGTAACGCGCCCGACGTTGAGCAGGCACTTGCTGAAATTTCGCGCGTGCTTAAGCCCGGTGGAACAGCAGCTTTTTTAGATTTTTCAAAGCCACAAAATCGTTTTTTACAAAAAATTGAATACGCTCTTTTGAAAGGGTGGGGTAGTGTATGGGGAATAATGTTACATCGTGATGCACGGGTTTATGCCTATATTGCTGAAAGTCTTGCTACCTATCCTGATCGAAAAACGCTACGATTGTTGTTGAATAAACATGAGCTCGAGATTGAAAAAACTCAGTTATTTCTTGGTGGATTTTTAGAACTTCTTGTATGTAAAAAGAGGAAATAATGCAAACAACAAAGCGCGCGGCCATTTTGAGTGTTGCAACCGCAGTTCCTGAGCACAAACTAGCTTCAGAGGCGTTTGCCGATTTTATGATTGGTGCGTGTAGACTCAACGATGTACAGACTGCTCAAGTAAAACGTTTAAGTTCTAGAACCGGTATTGAAAATCGTCACAGTGTGATTCAAGATTTTGGTAAGCCGCGAGAAGAATGGACCTTTTTTGACCGCGATTTTCCTGAGGTAATACCATCAACGTATAAACGTAATGAGGTATATATTCAGCAGGCACCTCCGTTGGCGCTAGAAGCCGCTACGAAGGCTATTAAACGTTGGGGTGGGTTGCCGAGTGACATAACGCATGTTATTTCAGTTTCGTGTACTGGTTTTATTGCGCCAGGTATCGAATTTTTATTGCATGAGCAGTTGGGCATGAAATCTACCGTGCAACGATATGGATTAAATTTTATGGGTTGTTTTGGGGCTTTTCGTGGGTTGGCTATGGCTGATGCATTTGCGCAACAAAATCCCAAGCATCGGGTTTTATTGGTGTGCACAGAGTTGTGTTCGTTGCATATTCAAACAGAATTTACGCTTAATTATATTATTGGAAATGCGCTTTTTGCTGATGGAGCTGCAGCCGTTGTTGTTGGTTCTCAGCCACGAGAGGGTGAAAAAGTATTGTGGGAAATTGACCACTTTAAATTCTTTGCATTACCCAATTCACAAGAAGTGATGACGTGGAAAATTGGTGAACATGGTTTTATTATGAATTTAGGGCCAGAGGTTCCCGTGCATATTGGCGGTAATATCAAATCGATTACTGAGCAGCTGGTAGCCGGGCATACAACTTTGGATCAAACTTCATGGCTGATTCACCCCGGCGGTAAAGCAATTATTTCTGCAATCGAAAAAGCGTGTGAAATTAATCCTGAAAAAACCAAAGCATCGTGGGATATTCTTGCCAACTATGGTAACATGTCGAGCCCTACATTTTTGTTTGTTTTAGAACGGGCGTTGACACAGCAAGATCAGGAATGGGCAATTGGGTTGGCGTTTGGGCCCGGTCTTTCAGTCGATGGAGTTCTGTTGCATCGTGGGTAGTTTCGGTTCTTTCCAGAAAGTATCAAGAACATATTGCACACATCCATAAATATTAGGAACCTTTGGAATCTGTACAGCAAGCCCCAGATATTCTGGATTGCCCCCAAGATTTTGAATCATGTCATCTAATGTGAGTGCAGCGATTAAAATACGAGTTTCTGTTGCTTCTTTACGTTGTTGAGCTTTCCAGAGGCCTATTTGCTCGTCACTAAATTTGTTATATTTTTCCTTATCCAACAAAATTACATCTTCTGCAGCTTTGTGCCAAATTCGTTTATTTATTTCTTGGGGTAATAAAATAAGTTCTATATAACCAGTAAATCCGGCCTCTTCTAATTGTTCTTCTGCTCGTTCTCTATTACGAGTCTCTCCTGGGATTTGCAGGCGCGAAGTAATGACAATATTTTCGATAAAAGTTTGTTTACGACACCATTGATAAAATTTCAGAACAGGCTTAATTGCACGATAATCATAGCATGGGCCATGAAGCATGGTTCCATCAATATCCCAAAAAACTGCCAATTTTTTATCGGGAAATTTGTCTTGCAGTGCTTCGATATGAGCTTGTGCTTCAACTAATTTTGCTTCAATATCTCGCATGACCTTTTGGTATTCACGCACCGGTTTTGTACACCGTTCTAAACAACGTTCTAAACATCCGTCAAGTGATGGCGAAAAAGATAACGCAAAAATAATAAAAAGAAATGTTCGATGTTTGCTAATATGCTTGGTAATCATAGAAAATCTCACTCGGTTAATGGTTGAGCTTCCAGAGTTGATACAAGAAAGGCCAAGGCTTGGGTGTGATGATGTAAGTTTGCAAAATAGATAGGCGTTTCGCCAGCACTATTTTTTTTATCGGCCTTTGCGCCCGCTGCTAGCAACAGTTCAATTGAATCTTCATCTCCTTCTATTGATGCAAAATGTAGCGCTGTATCGCCACCAGGACTTGTTTTGTCGACCAATGCATTGTGCGCAAGCAGTATTTTGATAATTTCTGTATGGCCACGAAATGCTGCTTCTTGAAGAGCGGTTTCACCATCTTTTGTTGTTGCATCCGGGTCAGCTTTGCTGTGTAATAGAAATTCGACGATCTCATAACAACCGTTACGCGTTGCGATGTATAATGCGTGTTCTCCCATATCATCATGAGCATTAATATCAACAAAAGGTAATAACCTTTCAGCCGTTGTCGTATCATTATTTTCAAGAGCTCCTAAAAATTTTTTTTGTAAGTGAGGGAACCGTTTTTTACAGAGAGGGCAATTAGGAGTCTTTTTTTTTGCTTGTCGTGTCTGAAACCAGGTGAGAATGCATGGCCGATGAAATGAATGTTTTGTGTTACAGGGAAGGGCGAGTATGTTTTGTTCTTGAATATTTGAAAGGCAAATTGCGCAGCTTTTTTCAGACAATGCTTGAGTTTGTTCTTGTGGTAAAGATTCTTTTATTTCAGGTGTTTTGATAGATGCATCTGTTTGATTCAACGAAATACTTGCAAGAACGATAACAAGAGTCATCATATTTCCCCCTTTTTTTACGACCAGAGCATGTTCTCCCGATGCTAGGATAATGGGCTGATATGATGAAAAGCAATAATTTTTAGAATTTAAGACAGGGTAAATTCGAGCAAGAATATAACATCATGATGCTTATGTGTGCGTGCTTTATCTAAGGGCGTGTAACCAGCTTTATTGACAATGTTTGTAATTGCATGACAATCATTGACCAACGCTTCAACAGCATCAAGATTTCCGTTTGATGCGGCAAAATGGAGTGCGGTGTCACCAAATTGAGTTTGCGTATCGATATCAACGCCGTAGGAATACAGCATTCGAATAACATTGGCGTTGTTATGATAGGCAGCTTCTTGCAGAGCAGTTTCTCCCTGTTTGGTGAGGGTATTTGGATTGGCCTTACCCTCGCTGAGAAGCAGACCAACAAGAACATCACTATCATCTTCATGCCCAGCAGCGATATATAAAGCATGATGCCCCTCAGCATCATAGAGCTGATTAATATCGTTAATATAGGGCAGATACTTTTTAACGGCCATAACATCGTCATTGCGGACAGCTTTCAGAAATTCTTTATCAAAATTTATGAGTTTTAAATCGATCTTTGTTTTACACAATGGGCATGATGCGTTTTTATCAAACCATTTCGTAATACAACGACGGTGAAAAATATGAGTTTTATAGCAGGGAAGCGTGACAATAGAAGGCGCGTTATTCGGATTGATATTACTCAAGCAAATTGCACATTTATGGCTTTCTTGTGCTTGGGCAGCGTTTTTTTGCTTATTTTTTTCTTTTGTTGGAAGACCTGCGTAGGCCTGTGGAATGAGAAGTAGAAGAAATAAAAAAAGATTCAACATGGTATACTCTTTCTTTGAAAAAATAACTGAATATTTTCTCATACAAGTATACCACGATGAATCTAAAAAATTTAAACTAATATAATTATTTTATTGATGAGGTTGATAGTTTGGGCAGAATCGATTTTGTTACTTCGGTAATATGGTAGGTTGAAAGATCTTTTTGATCGATCCAGACAAAGGCATCATGCTCAGTAAGTTTTATTCCGGCAGGATCAATGAGTGGATCAATCACAAAAATAAATTCGCGGATTATCTTTCCAGTACCTAAACGGGAAAGATATTCCATGTTCCCCAGATAATTCGAAATGTTTTTAATAGTGATTCCGGTTTCTTCAAATAGTTCTCGTGCAAGTGCATCAAGTACCGTTTCATTTTGTTCAATACACCCACCAGGAAATTCCCATTCACCGCCAAAATGGTCGGTTATGGTTCGTTGGATGAGTAAGAACTTTGATTCGTGAATAATAATGGCTCGAACGGCGCAGACGTCTGCGCCCAGTTCTTTATTTTTGCCATGTTTTGTATGTAATAATGTATTGTTAAGCATTCGTAATTTTATCTATTGCTTTGACGACGAGGGAATCGGCCGCGACCACCGCCACCGCTTCTACGTCTGTCTGAAAAGCCACCTTCACGCGGTTCTCGTTGTTCGCGTTCGGGGGCAGGTTTTGGTTTTTTTGGTTCAGGCATCGCTTTTTTGAGCAATGCAGCTGCGATATCTAAGGTTGTATAATCTTCACCAAGAAGCTTTTGAATGATTGAGATATATTTTTCTAAATTATTTTCCTTGATCAATTGTTTGATTTCAGAAATAATTTTTGTCGCTTTAATTTCTTCAATTTGCTGCAATGATGGCAGTTCTTGTTGTGTCATTGTTGAGTTAGTGTATCGCTTAATGCTGCGCAAGCTATAAATTTCGCGTCGAGACGCAAAGCTAAATGCTTTACCTGTTCTCCCTGCGCGACCTGTTCGGCCGATACGGTGAACGTACGACTCTTCATCTTGTGGAATTTCGAAGTTGAATACTGCTTCAACATTTGAAACGTCAATTCCACGAGCTGCGACGTCGGTTGCAACTAAAATTTCAAATTCATCATTACGGAATTTCTCCATAACTCTGTTACGACGAGCTTGCGTTATATCGCCATGAATACCTTCAGCTGAATAACCCCGCGCTTGAAGATCTGATACAATTTCATCAACTTTTCGTTTTGTGTTACAAAACACGATTGAAAGTTTTGGATTGTGGATGTCGATTAAGCGGGTGAGAAGCTCAAGCTTCATGTGCGATTCAATTTCAAAATAAATTTGTTCAACAGCAGGAGTTGAAAGTTTTTCATGCTGTATTTTGATGATGTGAGGATTTTTTTGATACTTCTTCGTGAGGCGAAGAATTTCAGGAGACATGGTTGCAGAGAACAGAACGGTTTGACGTTCTGGTGGGGTTGCTTCAAGAATGGTTTCGATATCATCTCTAAAACCCATGGTCAACATTTCGTCAGCTTCATCAAGAATGACCATGCGCAGTGCTTGGAGTGAAAGGGTACCACGTCGCATATGGTCCATAACTCTACCAGGGGTTCCGACGATAATTTGAGGACCTTTTTTGAGGCCGATAAATTGTCGTTCGATTGGTTGTCCGCCGTAGATTGGAAGTTCGATGATGCCTTGTTTGTATTTCAAAAGTTTATTCAACTCAACAGAGACTTGAATAGCAAGTTCGCGCGTTGGACAAAGAATGAGAGCTTGTGCTTTTCGTAATTTAGGATCTATTTTTTCAATAGCTGGAATACCAAATGCAGCGGTTTTTCCGGTGCCTGTCATGGCCTGGCCGATGACATCACTGCCTGCAAGAAGGTAAGGAATTGCTTCAGATTGAATAGGAGTTGTCTCTTCAAAACCCATATCAGCGACAGCTTTTAAGACTTCTTGAGAAACCTTGAGTTCTTCGAATTTTAATTTTTTTATCATAAGTACTATATCCGTATATTCGTGATTTTTTTATGTAACAACACGTTAATGTAATCGTACGTTCATATGAACAATCCTCGCGTACGATCACGTATATACGGAGAGCTGTTCGATTTTGTTTTGTAGTCAATACTTTCGACACAAAACAAGGCTCTAAAAAACATATATTTTTTGGTTTTCCAGAGACATGGCTTAAAAGCCAAAACGCATCGAAAGATAATGATTTTCTCGATTCTTAGCATCTTTTAAGTAAGGATCAAAATATCATAATCTTAGATCAAGCCTACCAGTCAGTTACTTATTGTCAATATTATTAAAAAAGACCTAGTTTTACGTCTTTTTATCCAATTAATCGGTTAAACGGGTGGCAATATGTATGTTCTAAAGGCTTAGATCATGCTCTCCTGCCATTTGATAATCATTATGATGCTGCTAATCTGAAGATGTAACAGCTTAATCAATGAAGTGGAGGGGTTTTCTTATGAAAACGAATAGACGGAAGCGATTAGCATTTCTGGTTCTTTTATGTTGTATTTTCATGGGCATCAAGGTTTATTCAAAAGTATTTTCAAAGATATTCAAACATGTCAAAAATCCAATTTTTAAACAGCTCAATAGGGTTAACGAAATAGCGCAAAAAACGGTGTTGCGGTCAGAGGTTTCGCTTAATGAACGTGTTTTATATAACTTTGGGGTTGTGAGGAAAAAACAGCTTTATCGTTCAGCCCAGCTGCCTGCAGATGTTTTAGATCATTATATGAAATATTTTAACATAAAAACCGTTATTAACTTACGTGGTCAGCATCCTGAAGAGGCATGGTGGCGAGATGAGAAAGCGGTTGTCGAACGTAATGGTGGGACTCTTTTTAATATTTCGCTGAACGCCGATCGTTTAACGAGTAAGAGTAAATTGCTTAAACTGCTCGAAATTTATGATACGGCACCCCGACCAATACTTATTCATTGTTTAGGTGGCGTTGATAGAACAGGAGAGGCAGCAGCTTTGTGGGTTCTTGAGAAACAAAAAAAGAGTAAAAAAAGGGCTGCAGAACAATTTTCTCTGTTTCCCTATCGTCATAGCACGTCAAAACATCCGGCAAAGCGCTTTTTAATTAAAATTTGGCAAGGTCGTACGTGGTTAAAGAATGATTATGACCCGCGTCATTATCCCGAATTTATCGCTGATGTTGATTAACACAATATCAAAACTTTGATACAATCAAAAAATCTTAATCATCTTAAATCAAGCGAGTGTTCTATGTCGCAAAAATTCTATATTGGCGTTGGAGCCATTCTAAAAAAAGATAATAAAGTTCTTTTAGTTCGTCGTTCACCAAACATTTACGGTGGTGGATTGTATAGTTTTCCCGGCGGGCATGTCGATGGTGATGAAGCTGTTCGACATGCGCTTGCACGAGAGCTTAATGAAGAGCTTGGGATTACCATAAACCCAGGCGAAGCTGAGTTTGTGCATGTCAGCCATCGTAAAGCTGATGGACGAGAATATGTTCACTTTCTTTTTGTTGTTCATGCATGGCAGGGTGATATTTTCAATAAAGAACCCGATAGGCATGACGAAGTTGCCTGGTTTGCCATGGATCAATTACCAAAAAGTCTTACATTTGATGTTGCAGGTGGTTTACAGGTCTATCGCGAAAAAATCTATTTCTCTGAGCTTGGCTGGGAATAAGATTTTACTCCAAGCGTGCCAACCCTTTGTTCCTACTTCTTTCAAACGTGTATACAAAACATGCAATTGCAAGAGTAAGATATACGATATTTAAGATGAGCCCCGTTGCCAGCATCTTACGAGAAAAATGGCCGGTAAAAACAAGTGATCGCATGCTTTCAAGAACATAGGTTGCGGGAAGCGTATAGCCTACCATTTGCATCCATTTGGGTAAAACGTGTATTGGATAATAAACACCACAGAAAGGTGCAAACAACCAACACATAGCCCACACAAGAGCTTGAGCTTTTTGTCCAAAAACAAATAAAGCTGCAGCACTGAAAAAACCAATTGTCAGGCCTGCAAGGAGCATAAGAAAGAAGAATGGGAAGAATATCAAACCTAATGAACAGATATTCTGCGCGTAAATAATCCAAATAAAGAAGCCGCTGAGACAAAATACAAACAATGCTTTTGCAATGCTTAGTAAAATGGCAGCAATTATCCATTCGGTGAGGTTGAGCGGGGTTGCAAATAAATTAACAAAATTACGTGCCCACAATTCTTCAAAGATACTGAGCGAAATTGCCAGATGTGGTCTGGTAATAAATTGCCAAAGTACCGCACCAACGACCATGGCCAGAACATATGGCTGAGCATCAGTTTGAGCACTTTCCATCCATACCCCTGTCATACCGATAAGCAGGATGTCCATCAATGGCCAATAAATATCATCAAAAAGTCGAGCAATATGAAATGATGATTTAAAGAGTCGCATGCATATTGCATAAATTCTTTGTAAACTGATGTTCATGATCTTTCTCCATCTTTTTTGCGCATTTGAACGACTTTCAGGAAATAATCTTCAAGTGATGGTTTTTCAATCCAAATTTGGGAATATTGAACATTCGCCCGCGCAAGACCTGTTAAAAGATCGGCAATTTTATGTTCAGCAACCTTAATTTCAATAGCACGTTCTTGCAGTTCATAAGGAAGATGTTGTTCGGTCAGATAAGCGATCGTTCGTTTGAGCCCATCGCCAACAACAAGTTGTACACGACTAATATCAACACTTGCCGCCAACTTTTCAGGCGTATCGTCTGCAATAATTTTTCCGTTCGAAAGAACAAGAACACGTTGGCAAACATAGGCAACTTCATCCATGTTGTGCGAAGTGAATAAAATAGAAACGCCCAACTCTTTTTGTTGGCGTAAAATAAATTCACGAACATCATGTGCAACATCGGGATCAAGAGAAGCTGTTGGCTCATCTAATAAAATTATTTTTGGGTTGGTCAAAAAAGCTTTGCATAACATAACGCGTGTTTTTTGACCTGCAGAAAGAGTGTTTGTTGGTTTATTTCGTAATGATTCAATATCAAAAAGTTTTAAAAATTTTGAAATGTTGTGTTTGATTTCGGCACGCGGAAGTCCATAGAGCATTCCGTAAATGTTGAGATTTTCTTCGATGGTTAAATCGCCGGGAAAGTTGATATACGTACTTGCAAAGGCGATATTCTGTAAGCATTCAGATCGATGTTCAAAAAGATTTTTTCCAAAATAGGATATTTTGCCAGATGTTGGCGTCAGGGTGCTTAACAACATTTGAATGGTTGTTGTTTTTCCTGCACCATTTGGACCGAGGAGGCCAAGGATTTCTCCTTGGCCTAACTGAAATGAAATACTATCAACAGCGGTGAAAGGTTCTTTTTTACCTGATTGATGATAAGATTTAACAAGATTTTCAACGCTAAGAACGGGAGGTCTGTTCATGAAAATTCCTCTTTTACACAAAATCAAGGCGTTGTTTGAGCTTTACGGTTGCATACCATCCGCTTAGTATACTAAAAATACTCAAAGCAAGTATACAGATCCATACAGAGATAAAATCTTGTTGTCCCAATAATGCTGCACGTGTACCTTCCATGACATACGTCAATGGGTTGAGCAAATTTAAGTAAGCAAGTATTGGAGAGATTTTATAAAGAACTGCCCATGAAAATTGAAAACCACCCAAAAACCACATTGGAAATAAAAAGCGCATCCATACGTTGCCGATTGTCGCCATATTTTTTGCTCGTGCGGTTAACCACAAGGTGAATGTCCCATAGAAAATGCTCGTAACGATGAGCATAAGTATAAATGGAATAATGCGAATTTTTGTCAGATCAAATTGATTCCATAAAACAATTTTGCCAATTGGTGTGACACATATCGCCAAACTCAATGCGTTGATTGCATAGTAAACAATCTTTTTCATGAGGATGAGCCATGATGGTACCGGTAATGTAAGTTGATACGAAATAATGCGGTCTCCATCAATATCGCTCAGCAGCGTCATAACACTTGGAAATATTTCAAAAAGTCCTGCACTTGCAATGAGGCCTGCCAGTTGAAAGCTACCATAATCTGCTGAAAGTCCAAATTCAGGCATGATGTATCCAAAAATTCCAGCAGTAATAGAAACCCAAATGCCTAAATTAATGATTTTATCACTAAAGGTTTCACGAAAAATAACAAGTTCTTCGGCAAGTAAGTTTTTAAATACGAGCCAATAAAATGATAATGTCTTATTCATATTTATTCCTTTATTTCTTGATTATCATTCATGAGTTGAATGAAAACATCTTCAAGATTTTTTTGCTTAAAATCGGCCACCAATTTATCGGGTGTATCGACTAATTTGATCAAGCCCTGATCCAAAATGCAAATGCGATCAGAAAGTTGTTCAGCTTCATCAAGATAGTGGGTCGTTAAAATGACGGTAACGCCTTGTTGTTTAAGCTCTTTAATTTTTACCCATAATTGACGTCTGATATGTGGATCAAGCCCAACGGTTGGTTCATCAAGAAGAATGATTTTAGGACTATGCATCAAACTGCGTGCAATCATAAATCGTTGTTTATAGCCACCAGACAATACAGAAGCTTTTTGTTGGAGATATTGTTCAAGTTCAAATTGGTGAGCTAAAAGCTTGATGCGTTCTTTAATCTGTTGTTCTGACATGCCGTAATATCGTCCTGCAAAGACAAGATTGTTCTCAAGGCTCAGTTCACCGTTGAGGTTCGGCTTCTGTGCGCAAAAACCAAGCTGAAGGCGGTAGGCGGTGATATCGGCATAGATTGATTTTCCTTGAAATTCAACGTCACCCTCTGTTGGTGGATGTAATGTTGCAATGATCGAAGATAGCGTTGTTTTACCTGCGCCGTTGGGACCAAGGAGGCCCAAGATTTCTCCTTGAAAAATTTCAAGAGAGACGCCACGAAGCGCTTCTTTGGTTGCGTAGCGCTTTTTAATATTTTTTATACGTAACAATACGTTAGACATACGTTGCCTTTCGCAAAAAGGTTAGCGAGTCTGATGCGACAAAATAGTTGTTGCATGGTGTGCAACAAAAAAATGGCACAAAGTACCCAAAAATTGTTTAAAAACAATGGATTGAAAAAAAGAAAAGGACTTAACTCACGTAAATAATGAGGTCCTCAAAAAACGATAATGGCGGTTTTCATGGCGCTGACTCCTGAAATCTAACCTGGATGCGGCATTGCATCCAGCACTAAAAAATCATTCTATCAAGACCAACCATCTGAGTCAATATTTTTGAAAATAAGGGGATTTCGATTGAAAATAAAAAATTTTTATGAACAAAAGAAAAAACCCTCGTTGGTTTAAACCAAGAGGGTTTTTTTCTGGAAAAAATTCTAGAAATTAAATGCTTTCAATACGGATAACCGTAATAGGTTGACGGTGACCTTTTTTGGTATGATATTTTTTACGTCTTTTATGTTTGAAAGCGATAATCTTTGGTCCACGCATTTGTTTTACAATGCTCGCTTTAATAGCTGCACCTTTAACAAATGGCTGACCGAATTCAAATTTGGTGTCGCCGCTTTTACGGAATAAAACTTCAGCAAAGCTTAGCGTTGTACCGGCTTCGCCTTCTAATTTTTCAATCCCAAGCGTTTTACCGGGAATTGCTTGGTATTGTTTTCCGCCTGTTTGAAAAATAGCGTATTTTTCGAATACTGGTTTATTTGCTTGTTCCATGATAACTATGGCCTTTCAGTCAACAATATCAGATAATTTTTCAAGTGAAATTTCTTAACTTTCTTTACAGTTTAACAAAGCTGCTTTTTATGTCTAGTAAAGGCAAAAATCAATTATCCATGGATTGGATACAGGAGATTTGGTCTTGATTATTGTTTCAATCTGAAATAGTTGAATTGAGTAATAAAAAAAAGCCGGTGAATTTGAAGGATCACCGGCTTTTTGGTTTTTTCAAATCAGGCTCTATGGGCTTATACAAGAGCTTGGAGTTTTGAAAGGATTTCTGGTGAAAGGTTTTTGAAGAATATGTCTTTAAACATACCCACGTTATTGATAAGTGCTTTAAATGCGGAACTTATGACAAATGTTCGTAATTCACACAGTTCTTGAGGGGTGAAACATTGGGTTAACGCCTTTTTAAAAGCATATTCAACGTCTGATTTTGCATGGCTAATATTGGAGCTTATCTTATTAACGACGGTATGATGTTCATCTGATAGTGCTTTAAGAGCCGATACGAAAAATGCCGAAAGGTTTGTAATTATATCGCCTGCAACATCCATTGCTTGACGATCAACTTTTACTTCCATAGGGCATTGAGCAACTGCAGATGATTCATGATGGGATTCTGCTAAGTTTCCAATACCTTGAATAAAGATCCCAGTCCCTTTGTCAGATAGTTTTGTAAGGATTCGTTCATTATTTCTCAGAAAATTTATTTCTGAAGCAGTGATTTTTCTGGAACAGAGAAGGCTAAAAATTTTTTTTCTGATTTCACTTTTTTGTTCTTGAGCTTCTTGATGGGATGGGGTTTGATAACAATCTTGAATTAAATGCTTAATTTTTTCATACAACCCTAAAATTCTTTGTTTTATTGTTGGTGATGTTGTATCAGCCACAATAACAATTGCTGTTGCTTCACGAGTTTGTTCTGTGATGTGATCAACTGAATAAAGCCGTGATACAAATAATAAACATATACATAACCAAATCGATGCTTTCTTCATGGCAGGGTCCTTTCATTAATTCAAATATCTCATGAGGTGGTTTAACGAGGTGAGTGTTTTAATGTTAATACAACCGTTCAAACGAATGAGCGACTGTCTAGGAATTGGGGATAGGGAAAGAAATGTATCAGTAAAAATCTAGGGTTTTGTTATCCATTCAGTATAAACGAGGCTCCAGATCGATTCAAGTGCCTCATCATAATACTAATAAGCAATACAGAAGCATGTTTTGGTTGGAAATAGAATGATTTTTTTTGAGCATGAGAAAATAATTACCAATGTGATATATTCTCAAGAACCTGTTCGAGCTCTTGTTTGCTCATGGCGGGGCATTCTATGATTTTGGGCAGGTGTTTGAGGTGTGGATGATTGATAAAATTGTGTAATATATTTTTACCTATTTTGCCATGGCCTGGAAGGCTGTGGATATCACGTTTACTTCCCTTGTTTTCTTTTGAATCGTTAAAATGAATGAGCTTTATATTATTGAGCCCCATGGTTTGATCGAGCAAATCTACAAAATCATTGGTTTTTTCAAGATCGTATCCGTATGAAAAAGCGTGTGCCGTGTCGATACAAAAATTGATTTTTTCGGGGGCATTGAGTTCGTTTTTGAGTAAGACAAAATCGTGTAAGTCACTTCCAATGGTTTTATTGCCATGTGCTGCATTTTCGAACAAAATTTTTACATCATTTTCTTGTTTGAGTACGCTGTTCAGCATTTTAACGAGTGTTTGAATGCCGCGAGTTTTATTATCGGGATCATCTAAATTTTCAGGATAATCTTTTGCAGATCCTGCATGAAGAACGATATACGGAATTTCAAGTTTTTTTGCGAGGCGAATTTCTTTACTGAGTAATTTTTTAGACGCATCAAAAGAAACTTTATTTCCTGCTGCTGGATTGATCCAGTAGGAACTATGAATAAAGAGCGGTTGGGATAATTGATTTTTTAATCGAAGAAATGTTGTGAGATCTGCTTGGGTAATGGTGAGGTATCGGCTTGTTTTTTGTCCATTTAAAAAAAATTGGAATGTTGGGAGCCCAAACTCTAAGGCTTCGGTAATAAGCGTTGTTAAATTTTCTTTGATACGGAGATGGAGCCCGATTGAATGCTTATAACTCAATGAATTCCTTTAGCTTAGTTTCTTCAAAATAAGGTTGTAACGCTTTAAAAAAATCGGTTTTTACTTGCTGTAAACCTTCCTGAGAATCTGATTCAAAACGTAAGCAAATAGCAGGTTGTGTATTTGATGCTCGAGCAAGTCCCCATCCATAGTCCATGTGAGCTCGAATACCATCAATCGTTATTAATTCTGAATCTTTACGGGCTGCAAATACTGTTTTTACATGTTCAACAATCTCGTTGGATTGTTGAGATGACGAGCATTTTATACGAAATTCTGGGGAACTTACTTTGATAGGGAATGCTTGAAGAAGCTCTTCAAGGGTTTGTTTTGTTTCATGAAGAATTTCAAATAATCGTAATGCAGCATAGATTCCATCATCATAGCCAAAATAGCGATCATGAAAGAAAAAATGGCAACTGAGTTCGCCGCCAAGAAGTGCTTTGGTAGCGGCCATGCGTTCTTTGATAATCGAATGGCCTGATGGGGACATGTAGGGGATCCCACCATGTTTTTTTAAAACTTCGACAAGGCAGCTTGAACTTTTGATATCAAAAACGACGGTAGCTTGTGGAAAATTTTTCAGCATGTGTTGAGCATACAAAGCAAGCATCTGATCACCAGGAACAAGTTCGCCCGATCGTAACATCGGGTTCATGCGATCGGCATCGCCATCAAAACCAAGGCCGACTTCAAGTTCAGGGTCTTGCTCTAAGGCCTGTGCAACATGGAGCATATTTTTTTTCACGGTAGGGTCAGGTTCATGATTGGGAAATGTACCATCAAGGGTATGACATAAAAGTTTAATATGAGGCCATTCCATAGCTTTGATAAGCGCGGGCATGACCGTGCATGAAGCCGCATTGCCACAATCGATAACAGCTTTGATTGGATTTTTTTTAAGAGCAGCAAAATGATTCGCTAGATAATCGACATAATCATCAATGATTGCGTGCTGGGTGATGGTGCCTTTGGTACCTAGTTCATTGATATAAAAATTTTTTTGTTCAAAGATTGTTTTTATTTCTTGAATTTGCGATCCCCACACGCCAACCATTTTTATACCGTTGTATTCTTTCGGATTGTGCGATGCGGTGATACCAATGGCTGTTGGAATCTTTAAAAAATGAGCCGCAAAATACATGGTGGGGGTTGGGCAGATACCAATATCAATGACATCAAGTCCAAGGCTGGTGATTGCGTTTGTTATGTGTTCAAAAAGCATGGGCGAATGGATTCTACCATCTCTGCCAACAATAATGGTTGTTGCATCTGGATATTTTTTTTTAAGATAGGTTACAATCGCCTGCGCAAGATCATACGCTTCTTCAAGTGGAAGCTCTTCTCCGATAATGCCCCGAATATCGTATTCTCGAAAAATGGTTTGCTTCATTGGTATCCTTTCCAAGCACTGTAGAAACTACTATCTCCCCGATGCTTGTTATTGTAGGGGTAAATACTATTTTTGAAAAGGAGTAAATGAATAGCGCTATCTGGAGCTACATAGCGGTTGGGGCTGACGATACAGGCATAAGAGGTGCTTGCTGATCAGCGGGAGCTTTTTCTGTTGGGGAGGCTTGGGGAATATTTTGTTCTTGCGGTTGAGCCTGTTTTTCTGCTTTTTCTTCAACCGCTTCCCGCGTCAGTTTTGATGAAACTTGTCGTGAAATATAATGGTATGCTTCTTTTATTTCATGGGTTACCCCGTTGATTACTGCGATAAATCCATCCATCAATGTACCAAATGTTGAAACAGCGGTTTGCTTAAATTTTGAATTAGGTTCAATGAGCGGTTCTTCGTCACTTTTTTCAGCAAGGGCTGCTTGTACTGCAGGGTTACTTGTTGCAAGACTAACAACTTCTTTGGATGGCTTTTGTATGGTATTAAACTTTTCGCTGAGTTCTTTGTGTGATTGATCGATCTCATTTAATACGTGTTCAGATTGTTCGAGCTGTTTTTGTATAGTTTCATCGTGAAATTGTTCATGGTTAGCTGTGGTTACTGATTCAGGGACTTTTTTTTTTACTTCATTGTCTCCCGATGTTGGTGTGCTCAGCGGCATAGTTGCTTGAGTACTCGCCTGTTTTTGTGCCTGTTGTTGAGGTAAGGCCTGAGCTACTGTGGTTTGTGGGGTTGATGGCATGACGATATTTTTTAAGAAAGAGAAAAGGTTGCCGATTGCTCGAATAATACCAACAATCAAATTGATGAAGATATCAGCAATATGATGCAAGAATGTTTTTTGTTCAATTGCTGGTGGTGGCATTTCTAATTTTTTTGCTAAGACAACAGGTTTATCAGTTGTTTTTGCAGGAGCTGTTTCAAGCGCTGCAAATTCTTTCATCTGAAATGAAATACCTTGATCTTCAAGCTTTTTTACAGTGGTTTCAAGCGTTTGCATATTTGTTTGGATCTGAGAGATTTGGTCATCGATATTTTTGGACATTTCACCTTTAATTTTATCTTCCAAATTTTTTATTTTTCCAGATGCTTCATTTACTTGATTAAGAATTTGAGAAGCTTCAGCCTCACTTGCAGCATTGAGAATAGTAAAGCTTAATTTTTTTGCTTGGGCATCAAGCATACGAGCTTCATAAATTTTATCATCAATGTCTTTGAGTTGATCTTGAATAGTTGATTTGAGTGTTTTGATCGTTGTTATGATGGTTGTTATTTGATCAAGATCTTTTTGTGGGATAGCTGGTTGAGTAGGTTGTGCAGGAGTTTGAGGTGCTGCTGGTGTGACGGTAGATTGATCTGTAGTTGTTGGGGCTGTAGGTTGAACCGGAGCTGGTTGAGTTGGTTGTGCTGCTACAGATTGATCTGCTGTGGTCGGTAAAGAAGCAGGTGGTTGCTGGGCTGTTGCCTGAGGAGCTGCTGGTTGGGCGGCAGGTGGTGTGACTGCAGATTGATCTGTTGGAGCTGGCGCCATAAGTGGAGCTTGCGGTGGTTGGGCGGCTGCAGATTGACCTGTGGTTGGTAAAGTTGCTGGTTGTGTGGCAGGTGGTGTGATTGCTGATTGATCTGCTGGAGCTGGTGCCATAAGTGGAGCTTGCGGTGGTTGGGCGGCTGCAGATTGACCTGTGGTTGGTAAAGTTGCTGGTTGTGTGGCAGGTGGTGTGATTGCTGATTGATCTGCTGGAGCTGGTGCCATAAGTGGAGCTTGCGGTGGTTGGGCGGCTGCAGATTGACCTGTGGTTGGTAAAGTTGCTGGTTGTGTGGCAGGTGGTGTGATTGCTGATTGATCTGCTGGCGCTGGTGCCATAAGTGGAGCTTGCAGTGGTTGGGCAGCTGCAGATTGGTCAGGGGTTGGAGATGGAGTGGGTGTAGGAGATGCTGGCGTTGCCGGAGCTCCTGGCATTGCAAATGGATCTGCTGCTGGTGACATCATATATATATTGTTCATACAGAGGTAAGTGATGATAAGTAAAAATGTGTTTATTACAAAAATGCGATGGACTCTTTTTTTCATTACGGACTCCTTAAATCATTGTGCTTTTTGTTTTTCGAGAGGGGAAAAAAGTTCTTCAATCTTTCCTTCTTCACTACTAAAAGATTGATAAAAATCATCTAATTTTGTTTTTTGATCTATAAATTTGTTTTTCAGTGCAGTTGCAGTTTGCGCCATTGAAGCGATAAGTATTGTTCTGTCTTTGTTTAATTTATCGCTGTTATCAAAAATAGTTCTTATCTGGGGATTATCATTTTGAACGAGCCCAACTTTTTGTGCTTCTTCGGTAAGTTGCAAAATATCTTCACCGGTAAGAGCTACTGCCGTGACTATGGGAGTAGGTGCTGTTGCTGGAGCTGCTTCCGCAGGTGGTGCCGGCATTTGGAGTGATTGATCTGCTGCGTCGGCTGTGGGGAGAACGGGGGCGGTAGCATCAGGTAATCCCATAACGGGAGCTGCAGCTTGTCCGAACACCGGTGAAACGGTAAAAAAGAGGAATAAAAATAAAAGAAGAATGTTAACAAATTTCATGGCAATCACCTTGATTAAATGGTTTAAAATTTTACAGCATGTATCTTACGCATACTGCAATCAAGCAGATACTATCAAGCATGGTGATAAGAAATCAATTTTTTTGATAACCAAGGCTATGTTGTTGGCATTTGAACGGGTACTTGTGGTTGAGAAACGGTTGGCGGCAAAGCTTCTGGTAACATTGTTTGAGGAGATGAAGGAGCTGGTTGTGTTGTCTGAACAGCGCTTGGAGAGCTATCTGCTTTTGTTACCTGGATCTGTAGCGGCATTTTTGCCTCAAGTTTTGGTCTAGGCTTAACTTGTTTTGTTCCGCCAAAAATCTGTTTGTAGAGTGACGAAAAGAAATCGATAATTGATTCGCCAAGGTCGGCAAAGAAATGATAAATCTGTCCATACCATGTTGATGGTTTTTTTACTCTTTGAGCAGCCGCTGTTGAAGCTTTGCGTTGTGCAAATTCTTCTTCTTTGCGTTTAAGTTCAAGATCTTCTATATCTTTAAGTTTAAGTTTTTCAACCCGATGAGCACGATTTTTAATGATGAGGCCTTTGTCTTCAAGAGCTTTTATATCATCTTGTGCTTTGGCGATATTAGTTTTGATGGTGTCAATTACACTATCAAAGTCGGTCATCAGATCGCCATTAAGATAAGCATCGATAACTTTTATTTTTTCAAGAGATGATCCTTTGATTTCGTAATAATAGGCACGAGCTTTTTTATCATCAATAATATACCAAAGATCATTAGTCATTTTTTGTGCATTTGCTGCTTCATCGTTGGCAATGTTGATTTGCTCATCAAGTTTTTTCATACGCTCGGTTATTGAGCGATCAAGGTCTTCAATCGATTGCATATCAAGTTTGAGCTGCTCAAGCATTTCTTTGAGCGTGTTGATTTGTTGCTCAATGAGTTCTATTTTATTCTGAAGACTTTTATCTTTCTCTTCTCCACTCTCTGAAGAAAGTGATCCTATTTCTGCTTTTTTCTTTTTTTCAAGATAACGAGTGGTTCCTTCAAAAATTTCTTGGAGCTTGCCTTGTTCTTGACCAAGCTGTTTATAAAATTCATCCAAGATCTCATCTATCGAACGATATTTTTCGTTATATGTTTTTCGAGTACCATTAATTGATAACACGAGTTCTTGAATTTGATTATTTGCATCGTTGGTTTTCAGAAGCCATTCTCTTTTTTTCATCCAGTTTCCCTGCACTCCAACTTTTTCTTCAGGAAGAGCAACCGTTTCAGGGCCTGAACTTTGAGACATGTCGGGTGTTGCGTAAGCTTGCGTGCTTACTTGGGATGTTGCTGGAGCAAAACCACCTTGAGAAGTATCTGTCAATCCCATAGGAAGTTGTCCAGAAGCATCAGGTAGCCCCATGGGAAGTTGTTGCGTAGCCTCTGGTAGGGCCATGGGAAGCTGTTCTTGTGGAAAGCCCATCTGATCAGCTGGAGCTCCCATAACATCTACCGGACTTCCCATCATCATCTCGGGAGATCCCGGAGCCCCTTGCGCAAAACTAGAAGAGAAAAGTACTCTGGTGACGATTAAACTATATAACAGCGCCAAAGCTTTAAATGAAGAATGCTGCCTTTTCATCTAAGACCTTTTTTGTAAAACAAATTTTGAGAAAAATTTACTTGAAAGTCTTAGTATGAAGTTTTTAAAGAGTTTTTGAAAGATCTTTTAATTCTTTAAACAAACTTTTCACTAACTCTTCTGCTTCTGCTGAGGTGTAACTCCATACTACGCCTTGATCAACTTTAGTTAAAATAGAACGATCAGATTTAATGTCAATGATATCGATGCGAACAATGTTCATTAAAGGGTGAACACTTGATGGTGCACGGACAACGCCGGCTCTCCCAAGAATGCTATAGGCGATGTTGCCTTCGCTTAAAAAGCACAGCATAACTTTTTTTTGCCACACCATATTAAGGTAACCGGTATGTTCTTTGTGAATGCTGATCAAAAGGCTTTCTTGACCTTTTGGATAAATGCATTGAAGTGGGGTGGTATTAGGGACACCCTTTTCAGAAAAAGTTGAAAGGATTGCAACGCTGCTTTCTTTTTTTAAAACTTCTACCAAATCTTCAGGTAATTTTACGCCGACGTGTTTTGCCATAACCCCTCTAATTTAAAACATGTGTGGTTAATACTTCGAAAAAATCTCAAACGAATTTGCATTATAACAAAATTGAATAAAAAATAGAGTATTACATTAATTTTAATATTACTTCGTTTTCTAATGCCATACCTTTTAACGTAAGAAAGATACGTCCATTATTTTCTTCAATAAGCGATTCGGTTTTCATAAGCTTTAAGTTGTCTAAAAGCTTATTTTTTTGAACGCCCATTAACGAGTATAGCACACGGTGCAAGTCTACACCGGTTTTTTGGCGCAAACCAAGCATCAGCAGCTCTAAAAGGTCTTGTTCTGATGTTAATGTTTCGGATTGGTAGGGTACCATGCATTCGGCGTTTTGACCACTTTTTAAATATCTTTCCAAATTATTTTCATTAATCGTGCGCATAGATCCATCAAATGAAGATGCCCCTATACCAAACCCCTTGTATGGTTTTCGATCCCAATACGCTTTATTGTGGATCGACGTCTTGCCAGATTTTGCAAAGTTTGAAATTTCATACTGCTCAAAGCCATGCTGAGCAAGAAAATGAACGGTATCGGTGTATGTTTTGATCATAACATCATCGTTTGGAACCGTAAGCTCACCGCGTTCAACTTTGAAATAGAGCGGGGTTTTTTCGTGAATAGTTAAAAAATAAATAGAGATATGGGAAATGGGCCATGACATTGCCTGTTCGATTGTTTCGTGCCATGTCTTGGGTGAAACATCAGGGAGTCCCAAGATTAAATCCATCGAGACATTACTAAAATATTTTGGCAGCATGCGCATGGCATTAAAAACATCTTTTTTCCGTTGACGACGATTAAGACGTAATAATACATCATCATCAAGAATTTGTACCCCACAACTGATACGGTTGATGCCAAGCTCAGCCCAGGTTTCAAGCCGTTCTTCGGTAATATCGGCAGGATTGGCTTCAAAAGAAATTTCTTGTGCGTTGGAAAGATCAAAATTATTTCTCAAGACGGTAAACAATTCAGAAAGTTGGTCGAGCGGATAAAGACTTGGTGTTCCACCTCCAAAAAAGATGGTATTGATGGCTCGATCGGATGATGGTAACTGTTTTGCAAATGTTATTATTTCTTTGCACAGCGTTGCGTGGTAAGCATCTTGAAAACTTTCATGTTGTTCAAATGCGACAAAATCGCAGTAGTAACATTTGCTACTGCAAAAGGGCCAATGGATATAAAGATGCTTTGGGCTTGTTGTCTGAAATGGTTTCATGAATCTTTAGCAGGTATTGGTTTAGTTTGTTGAACAATTTTTAAAGCGGTTGCAAGATCTGTCTCGGCCTGTGTTTTTAAAGCATCTTCGTTGGCGAATTTAATCCACAAAGAACCTTCTGACATTTTTTTAATCATCTCGAGTGATTGGAGCTCAAACCCTTGTGCGTGTAAAAAGCTTACCAATTCTTCGTCAGTTTTATCTTCAGTTTGCCAGGCGTATCGTTTGTGGAGATATTTCTTAATAATGCTGCTGAGCGTGAAATAAAATTTTTTGTAATCGTCTTTGTTTTTACACGTTGCAAGATTAAGATGGGTAAGTTCATGCGTTGCCCATTCCCATGGTTCTATTTTTCGTTTTTTTCTTCGTGTTATAACAAAATAAACGATTGCTCCCAGCAAACACAGTGCAAGCAATATGAGAATAATTTTACCTACTGTTGTTTGATAAAACGGTGTTGTGTAATAATCGTAGATCTCATAAAAATCTGGGGTTTGGTTATTGGTATTCATGTTAAATTTGTCTCCTAATTCTTTGAGAAAAAAAGGTGACCATGGGCGTAATAAATGGTTTGCCAATCGTAACATCGAGCATATCGATGCGATATTTATCAAATAAAGATTTTTGTTCAAGAAGCCGTGCGGTAAGTATGCGATGCAACGCTTTGATGTTTCTGCTATCAAGTACAAATTCCTGCCCTGTTTCGGGATCAATAATATCAAGCAAACCAATATCTGGAAATTCTTTTTCACAGGCATCAAGAAGCCGTATCCCGATAAAATCGTACTGACAACTCACCACTTTTAATAATTTTGAATATTCATGGTGATCATCAATCCAATCAGAAAGCATAAAAACAACAGAGTTTCGTTTTTTGAGATTGATAAGAAATCGAAATGCTTGAACGATATCCGTTTTTTTACCCTTTGGAGTGATTGAAAAAAGTTTTTCAATAATTTTACCGACATGCAGATTTCCTCGAGCCGGTGCGATCCATTCTTCAACATGATCAGAGAAAAAGAGCGCGCCAATTTTATCTTTGTTGTGATTTGCAATAAATGCCAGGGCTGCAGCTATTTCTGCAATACTATCGCGGCGAAGCTCTTTTTGTGATGAATAGAGTGTTGATGCTGAAAGATCAATAGCAAGAATGATGGTACGGTCTCGTTCTTCAATAAACTGTTTTACCATGATTTTATTCATCTTTGCCGAACTGTTCCAGTCGATAAAGCGAACATCATCACCCATGGCATATTCACGTAGTTGATCAAATTCAAGCCCAGAGCCTTTGAAGGCTGATAAATAATCGCCCGACAACGTGCTTTGCATGATGCGCTTGGTATGAATTTTTATTTTCTTAATCTTATTTCTTATTTCTTGCGTGATCATGGTTTTCCTCGAATACAAAAATCCAATTTTTGTCATCCTGAACTTGTTTCAGGATCCAAGTCATTATTACCACAACTCATTCATTTCTTTTTCAAGCGCCGCTGGAAGTTTAATACTCCCATCAGCCTGCTGATAATTTTCCATCAATGCAACCATCAAACGTGGTATTGCCAACGATGATGCGTTAAGTGTGTGAGCCAAGGTTGGTTTCGCATCCTGATTTTTACGATAACGAATGGCGGCTCGTCGTGCTTGAAAGTCGGTGCAGTTACTACATGATGAAACTTCGTAATGACGATTTTGGCCAGGCAGCCAGACTTCGATATCGTAGGTGCGTGCTGAGCAGAAAGAACAATCTTGGGTTGCCAGCAAGCTTACTTGATAATGCAACTCAAGTTTTTGTAATAGCTCTTCAGCACATGCAACCATGCGTTCAAGTTCTTGGTTTGATTGTTCAGGTTCGCAGATGGAATACAGTTCAACTTTTTCAAATTGATGAATCCGAATCAAGCCTCGGTCGTTGGCGCCATAGCCACCAGCTTCACGACGGAAGCAACTGGTCCATGCGGTGTGGCGGATGGGTAATTGGTCGGCGTTTAAAATTTTGTTTGCGTACAGATTAGTTAAACTAACTTCGGCCGTTGGAATAAGACACAGCCCATCTTCAGACATTTCGTAAAAATCGCCTTTAAATTTTGGCAAATTACCAGAATTATATAATGACTTTTCGGTAACCAAATAGGGTGGAAGTACCGGCTCAAAACCATGTTTAACGTTATTTTTGAGCATCATGCGAGTAAGTGCATAAATAACTTTGGTGCCCATGGTTTTATAGAAGACAAACTGAGCGCCTGACATTGCCGTTCCGGCATTCATGTCAAACCACTGCGCTGTTTCATTTAATTCGAGATGGTTTTTGACCGTAAAATTTTGTTCAGGTTTTTTACCCCAGGTTCTGACTACTTTGTTTGCTTCTTTGTTGCCGATAGGCAAATCTTCTTGAGGGATA
>Ga0207111_10090_pt1 | contig 25803 bp, 21 predicted proteins | sample Alteio_BWMinHeat_71_FD_153577 | JGI IMG/M metagenome (GOLD analysis project Ga0207111, IMG submission 153577) | Enriched cells from forest soil in Barre Woods Harvard Forest LTER site, Petersham, Massachusetts, United States -... | ecosystem: Environmental > Terrestrial > Soil > Temperate forest >... | reverse complement strand
CTTGGAAGTTGCGGCGCTAGCCGCGATGGAGTCAACGTTGAAATACCGCCCTTGTTGGTTTGAAAATCTAACTTCTTTTCCGTAAACCGGAAGAAAGACAGTGTCTGGTGGGTAGTTTGACTGGGGTGGTCGCCTCCCAAAATGTAACGGAGGCGTTCAAAGGTCCCCTCATGGCGAATAGAAATCGTCATAAAGAGCGCAAAAGCAGAAGGGGGCTTGACTGCAAGACATACAGGTCGAGCAGGTGCGAAAGCAGGATTTAGTGATCCAGTGGTTCTGTATGGAAGGGCCATTGCTAAACGGATAAAAGGTACGCCGGGGATAACAGGCTGATCTCCTCCAAGAGTCCACATCGACGAGGAGGTTTGGCACCTCGATGTCGGCTCATCGCATCCTGGGGCTGGAGAAGGTCCCAAGGGTTTGGCTGTTCGCCAATTAAAGCGGTACGCGAGCTGGGTTCAGAACGTCGTAAGACAGTTCGGTCCTTATCCACTGTGGGCGCAAGGTATTTGAGAGGCGCTGTCCCTAGTACGAGAGGACCGGGATGGACGAACCTCTGGTGTTCCAGTTGTTTACCAAGAGCAAAGCTGGGTAGCTAGGTTCGGATGAGATAACCGCTGAAAGCATCTAAGTGGGAAACTCACCTCAAGATTAGATACCTCGGGTTTAGACCCATAAGATCCCTTGAAGACTACAAGGTTGATAGGCTGGATGTGTACGTGCAGCAATGCACTCAGCTAACCAGTACTAATAGATCGAACGTTTTATCTACTTTTCTTTCTTTGTTCTTCAAAGCTCTATGAGCGATGGAGAATCTTAGAAGATAGTTGATCTGAAGTTGTCTTCAACTGTTGAGATGAAACCATGTGCCTGTGTCTGCCGCAAGGCGACACAACTATCAGGCCAAAAAATTATGAGCACGGTGCAGGGTAAAACCTGCATCGTGTATCACTAAAGATTATGAAATATACGTAAAATTTGGCTCCTCGCTCATACTGATTATTCTAAAGTTAAGTCGAATCGAAGAACATGTGAGCGTGAGGGTCGGCAAATTTCCTGGTGGCTATAGTTGTGGGGTCACACCTGTTCCCATTCCGAATACAGAAGTTAAGTCCACAACGCCGAAGATACTAGGCTGGAGACGGCACGGAAAAATAGGTACTGCCAGGACAAGTTAAAAAAAGCCTCGAGAATAAAATCTCGGGGCTTTTTTTTGTTTTTATATGATCTCGCAACGCAAACATATCGAAATAATTTAGATTCATAATCCTGAGAGTAAAGGATTCAGTTTCAACACCTTAAATATTAATATAACAAAGCGTTCGATGATAACGATTTCATGCAAGCATGAACTCTCTCGAACGGTTTTTATTTTTTCTCCCTCGAAAGGAGGTGATCCAGCCGCAGGTTCTCCTACAGCTACCTTGTTACGACTTCACCCCAATCACCCTCTTCACCTTCATTACCCGCCTCCCTTTCAGGTTAGCTTAGATAATTTCGGGTGCGGACGGCTTTCGTGGTGTGACGGGCGGTGTGTACAAGGTCCGAGAACGTATTCACCGCGTCGTTCTGATACGCGATTACTAGCGATTTCAACTTCATGCAGTCGAATTGCAGACTGCAATCTGAACTTAGACGAGTTTTCTGGGATTTGCTTCACCTCGCGGCTTTGCGCCCCTTTGTACTCGCCATTGTAACACGTGTGTAGCCCTGGACATAAGGGCCATGAGGACTTGACGTCATCCCCACCTTCCTCCGAGTTTCCTCGGCAGTCCCGCTAGAGTAGCCACCTTACGATAGGCAACTAGCGGCAAGGGTTGCGCTCGTTAAAGGACTTAACCCAACATCTCACGACACGAGCTGACGACAGCCATGCAGCACCTGTGTAACCGTCTGTATTTCTACAGAACCCAGCGTCTCTGCCGGTAGCAGTTACATGTCAAGCCCAGGTAAGGTTCCTCGCGTAGTGTCGAATTAAACCACATGTTCCACCGCTTGTGCGGACCCCCGTCAATTTCTTTGAGTTTTAATCTTGCGACCGTACTACTCAGGCGGATCACTTAACGCGTTAGCTTCGACACAGAACCTGCTAAGCAAGTCCCATATCCAGTGATCATCGTTTACAGCGTGGACTACCAGGGTATCTAATCCTGTTTGCTCCCCACGCTTTCGCACTTGAGCGTCAGTTGTAAGCCAAGAAGCCGCCTTCGCCTCCGGTGTTCCTCTCGAGATCTACGCATTTTACCGCTACTCCGAGAATTCCACTTCTCTCTCTTACACTCTAGTTTTCCAGTTTCACTTGCAGGTTCCCGGTTAAGCCGGGAAATTTAACAACTGACTTAAAAAACCGCCTACGCGCTCTTTACGCCCAGTAACTCCGAATAACGCTTGCACCCTTCGTATTACCGCGGCTGCTGGCACGAAGTTTGCCGGTGCTTTCTATAGTGGTACCGTCATCTCAACTACGTATTAGGTAGTCGCCTTTCTTCCCACTCAACAGGAGTTTACAATCCGAAGACCTTCATCCTCCACGCGGCGTCGCTGCATCAGACTTTCGTCCATTGTGCAATATTCCCCACTGCTGCCTCCCGTAGGAGTCTGGGCCGTATCTCAGTCCCAATGTGGCCGTACACCCTCTCAGGCCGGCTAACCATCTTCGCCTTGGTGAGCCATTACCTCACCAACAAGCTAATAGTACGCAGGCACATCCTTCAGCGATAGCTATTAGGCCATCTTTCCCCATTTCTGGGCTTATGCAGTATTAGCTCCGATTTCTCGAAGGTATCCTTCACTCAAGGGCAGTTTCCCACGCGTTATGCACCAGTTCGCCACTCTACTCATCCTTTCGGACTTTCCCGTTCGACTTGCATGTGTTAGGCACGCCGCCAGCGTTCATTCTGAGCCAGAATCAAACTCTCCGTATCATAAATTGATAGGATCCTTTACTCTCAGGAAATTTTTTATTTCCTTTGATTGCGTCGTTACTTCCGTAAATATCAAAGATCTAAAGCTTTTCCCAGTCGCCCTTCCCACTCGTTTTGCTCATCTTTTTTTGAACGTTCTTCTATTCTACGATTTAATTTTTTTAATTTCAAGAACTTTTTTCAACTTTTTTAAACTTTTTTATACAAAAACGTAATCAAAGGCCTTAAAAAGCTTCTCTTTCCGTTCAAAAGCGATGTCGATTTGAGAATTATAAACCAATTCAACCCGATGTAAAGAAAATCTTGCACTTTAATCAACAAGCTTTCTAAACTGAGTCAAGAATCGAAAACTCAAAGCTTTCGTTAGCATGCATAGGAGCGCTATTTCATGAAAGTTATAACTATTGGTGGAGCAACCCGAGATATTTTTTTGAGCTACGAAGGTAGCGATGTTATGAGCATCACCAAAAAAAATATGATAGCAACTTATATGCTTTTTGAATCAGGAGACAAGATCGAAATAGATGATCTGATTTATCAAACCGGCGGAGGAGCAACCAACGCTGCTGTCTCATTCAAGCGGCTTGGTTTTGATGTTAGTTGTTTTTGTAAAACCGGAACAGATCAAGCAAGCGCATCAATTCTTGAAGCCCTCAAAACCGAAGGAATCAACACCGATTTTATTCATCAATCACCAACATATAAAACAGGAACATCATTCATCATTAATTCAAAAAAAGGTGAGCGCACCATCTTTGCCTATCGCGGGGCTAACGGATTTCTTGATCTTAATGACGTCCCTTTCGATCATATCAAAGCATGTGATCAGCTTTACATTACATCTCTTTCAAATAACTCCGCAAAGCTCTTGCCCGACATTACCTCTTTTGCCAAAAAGAATAACATTCCCATTGCTATCAACCCAGGAACCAGCCAACTTATCCAAGGAACTGATACACTCAAAGAATCGTTGAAATCAATCGATATTCTTATTCTTAACAGCTCTGAGGCACGAACATTTATGGTCGCCCTCATCGAACATGATCAACGTTACCGAAAAGCCTTAGAAAGTAGATCGCATCACAATCCTTGCGGCATCAATATGGCCGATCGCCAAGCATACCTTCTTTCCAATCCACTCACCCATACGGATATATATTTCAGTATCAGAAAATTTTTTACAGAGGCGCTGGGCATGGGGCCTCAGATCGTTGTTATCACCAATGGCTGCAATGGCGTATATGTCGCAACCAAAGAAGAAATTCTCTTTCATCCAAGCATGAGTATCACCGTCGTAAACTCTGTCGGAGCCGGCGATGCTTTTGGATCGTGCTTTGTTGCAAGCTTACGTCTGGGCAATAGTATTGAAACGGCCTTGCGTTACGGAATTATTAACAGTGCTTCAGTATTAAGCACACTCGGGGCAAAGCCAGGATTGCTCACCCAAGAACAGTTAAGCGAAAAAATGAAAGCGTTGCCGCAAGATCTTCTGCAACGCTTTTCTCAACAAAAGTAATACCTCTCTATAGAAGGTATATATATATATGAATATAATAAAAATTTTCACCACGCTCTCTTCTTTTGTTGTCCCCTACAAACGGCTTTATATCGAAATTAATGATCAAAACATTATTTTGTGTATTCTTCAGAAAAAGGGAACGGCGCTCATCGCAACTTCTTATAAAGAAATCCCTCTGCATAATAACGAAGTTGTAAACGGTAATATCTACAACCCTTCATTTCTTCAAAAAGAGATAACATCTTTTCTTAAAGAACAGGCGCTGGGAAAAATAAGAACAATCATAAGCCTTCCCATGCTGGAAAAAACAACAGGAATAAAAAAAGCTCTCAGTACCTTACAAACAGCCCTGTGCATCAGTAAAAATCAACTCAAAATAGAAACCATCATCTCACATTCACTCATGCAAAACCCTCAACCAAACCAAAAGATTCAGTATTCTGCAAACGATATTCTACATCTCCACAATTATCTTCTACAACTTCATCCACCTCATTCGCTGCATCTAGCTCGGTGGTGTTGCATTGCACTGATCGGATTTTGTTCCCTCGGTTTTGGGCTGGCAAAAATTCATGCACATATCACCCTGCACACTTCAGCACTCCACAATGAAAATGCACAGCTCCAGCACACGCTTACCCATTTACAGGAAACTGCAGCAACTTATCGTAACTTACAAAACCAAAAAATTAATCTTTCTGCGAAAATCACCAGTATTCAAAAATTGACCAAAAGCAGCTGTAATCCAGCAGATGTCCTTTCCATGATTGCAGAAAAGATACCCTCAACAAGCTGGCTCACCGGACTTAAAATTGGCAAACAACCGCCATCAGGGAAAAAACAAAAACCGGCGCAAAATCTTGCCAAAAATAAGACCGATGCTCAAAAAACCATTGATCCCAAAAAAGGCACTTACATCCCCCTCACCATCCAGGGCATTACGCCACTCATCAACGATACAACCGCATTTATTCATAACCTTGGGGCATCACCATACTTCAAAAATCTTTCTCTCGTTGGGGTAAAAAAAATTAAAAGAAAACAGTCATCTCAGCAACAAGCCAAAATCAAACAAGCAATCTTCTATTCATTCACTATTTCAGGGCTTATAAACGAGGCTCATGTTACCACCAGCTGATATACAAAAAAGCAAAAAATAGCATGAAAACGCGACAATCTGAGCCCTGCGTTGCACCCCAACGTTTTTTTTGTTAAGGTATCTTTCATGAAAAAAGAGCGTGTAGCTCACGTTAAATCGATAATTTTAACGTTTTCTGAATACTGTTTAACCCTTTAACATGTTCTCAATAATCTGACCAGGCGTTCAGCCTATCAACATGAGAACATAAGGAATCTCTTGATGTTAAAAAAACACCCCAAAGATCAAAGCGATCTTAAGCTTCCGATCATTTCCAGTAGCGATCTTCTTGAAGATGTTTTTCAACTGAGTGATAGTCAAAAAAATGAACTGTCTGCTCTTTATGAAGATGTTTCGAGTACCTTCCAAGTTGGAAAAGTATTGACCGGTAAAGTTGTTTTCAAAGACAACTCAGGCCTTTTGGTCAGCATCGATTACAAATCTGATGGATTTATTCCTCATTATGAGTTCTCAGAATATGAACTCAAAAAATTTAATGTAAATGACCCTATCGAAGTCATGCTCGATAGACTTGAAGATGAAAACGGCGCCGTCATCTTGTCCTATCAAAAAGCTAAAGCAATCAAAGCTTGGGACAATATCACCGAACTTGCTGAAAAAGATGAGCCTGTTCGTGGCGTTGTCACCCATAAAGTTAAAGGTGGACTTAACGTTGACGTTGGTATCCCAGCATTCTTGCCAGGATCTCAAGTTGATACGCAACGCGTCAGCGACTTTGATCAATTTGTTGGTCAAGAAGTCACCTGTAAGATTTTGAAAGTTAATAAAAAACGCGGCAACATTATCATCTCTCGCAGAAAATATATCGAAGAACAACGCTTTGAAGATAAAAAGAAAGCACTTGATACCATCTCAGAAGGTCAAGTACTTCAAGGTATTGTTAAAAACATCACCAGTTATGGTGTGTTTGTTGATGTGGGCGGCATCGATGGCTTGCTTCATATCACCGATATGTCATGGGGCAGAATTGCTCATCCAAGCGAATTGGTAAAAATTGGCGATACTATCAACGTCAAAGTTATCTCATTCGATAAGAACAACGAAAAAATATCCCTTGGCATGAAACAACTTGCAGCAAACCCATGGGAAAATGTTGATCAAAAATATCCTGTCGCCAGCAAAGTTAAAGGTCGCATTTCAAGCATCACCGATTACGGCTTGTTCATTGAAGTTGAAAAAGGTGTTGAAGGTCTTGTGCACATTTCTGAAATTTCATGGACTGAGCGCATTAACAACCTGTCAAAGCATTTCGCACTCAATGACACTGTTGAAGCACTTGTTGTTGCATTGGATAAAGAAAATCGCAGAATGTCGCTCAGCGTCAAACAACTTGGCGAAGATCCTTGGAAGACCGTTGCAGAACGTTTCAAAATTGGCGACAAGATCAAAGGCAAAATCACCAACATTACCGATTTCGGTCTTTTTGTTCAGTTGCTTGAAGGAGTCGATGGCTTGGTTCATATTTCAGATATCTCGTGGACCGATCATGTAACTCATCCAGGCGATCGTTATAAAAAAGGTGATTCGGTTGATGCAGTCATTCTTGCAATCGATCCAACCAATCGCAAAGTATCGCTTGGCATCAAACAACTCGACAAAGATCCTTGGACCAATGTTGCAAACGAATATACCGTTGGCAGCATGATCGAAGGTACGGTATCAAAAATCACCAACTTTGGTGCATTTGTTAAATTGCCTACCGGCATTGAAGGTCTTGTTCATATCTCAGAACTTGCAGAAGGCGAAGTTACTAAAGTTGAAGACATCTTGAAAGTCGGCCAAGCCGCATCTTTCAGAGTCATCAAGGTTAGCCAAGAAGAACGTAAGCTCGGCTTGAGCCTCAAACCTGCAAAAGAACCTAAAGCTGAAGCAAAATCAACTGAAGAAGTTGAACAAAAACCAGCTGCAAGAGAAGCAAAACAACCGGTTGTGAAAAAAGCTAAAGAAGAAACTTCTGCAAAACAAAAAGATCAGGCAAAAGGATCATTGCAGCAAGCTTTAGCTGAACATGCGGCCAAGTTGAAAAAGAACAGCGACGAATAAGGAATCACCATGGAAAAAACATTAGCAATTATTAAACCAGATGCGATCAAAGCAAAATATTCAGGCAAAATAATCGATCGCATCGAGCAAGAAGGCTTTAACATTGTTGCACTCAAAAAACTTCGTTTGACCACAGCTCAAGCTGAAGCATTTTATGCGGTGCACAAAGAACGCTCATTTTTCAGAGAGTTGGTCGATTTCATGATCTCTGGTCCTGTTATCGTCCTTGCACTTGAAAAAGAAAATGCGGTCAAAGCATGGCGTGATTTGATGGGAGCAACAGATCCTGCAAAAGCAGATGCTGGAACCATACGTAAACAGTTTGGTGCCAACTTGGGTGAAAATGCAACCCATGGATCTGATTCCATTGAAAACGCTCAGACTGAAGTAAAGTTCTTTTTTCCTGAACTTGCTTAAACGGATAAACAAAAAAAAGGCACTCTCGCAAGGGAGTGCCTTTTTTAATGGAATAAATGACTGGATCCTGAAACAAGTTCAGGATGACAAATTATAGTTTAGAATGATAAATTACAACGTAGGATAATAGAAACATTTTTTTATAGAAACCAACCTCTTCTGTCACCCTGAACTCGTTTCAGGGTCCATTTCTTTCAAGTTATAGATAAAAAAATCGATACTGTTGATCTCCCAACAATAACCCCCTAAGCTTAATAAAAAATTATATCAGGGGGAACTGTATGAAACTGTATATAAAAATCTTGCTGACCGTTGTCGTATTTTCATACCAAAAAACAGACGCCGTCGTTATCTTGGTTCACGGATCGTTTGCTACCCTTTCAACGTGGTGCAAACCCAAAGGGCTCTTTTATCAAGAGCTTGAAAAACAGGCCGCTTTGATACATCAAAACCTCATCCCATTCTCCTGGTCTGGGATACCAAAAGATTCAGAAATCGTGCAAGGAGCCGAAGCGCTGGTGCGAACCATCTTAAGCTATCCGGCTGATGAAGAAATTATACTTATCGGACATAGCCACGGCGGCAATGTAATCAACTTTGCAAGCCATTTATTACACGATTGTCTTACAGAAATGCTTCACGTCACATCCCACAATACTATCAGCTCAATCATCATGCAGACGTATCATTCATTCTCACTTGATAATCAAATAACCCTCCCAACCAATGAACCAAAACCATCTTCACAAAATATGAGCTTCCTACAAGATTATCTTCCAACCACCAAAGGCAAAAAATCAAAGACTCTCTTTAAAACAGTAATGAATGCTATCAATCGCGTTGAACACTACAAACTTCAACATAAAGAAATGAATCCAAACAAAAAAATGAAACAATATATTATTGAGAAGGTGTACACACTCGGAACGCCGGTGCATGCAAAAAAATATCCACCTCAAATGAAAGTCATTAAAACATTTGTCCATCTCTATTCAGTCGCCGACTTTATTCAACCCGTTTTTGGCCTCTACAAAAGAACATACCCAATGCACGAAAGAATGGTGAATCTTTCAGTTTCCATGCACGGCAAAGGAAACTTTCTGTTCCCGCATAAACCAAAACATGATGAACTTCACGACCCTCTCATAGCGCAATGGATTTTAGCAATCCCCGAAACATTGCAAGCCCAAAAACTCGGTAACTTCGAAAATTTCTTTTACGAACAAAACGGTTACATACACTTCGAACAAGGCAAAACGCCTCTTTATAATGACATCAAAAATAATGACACTCAAAGCAAAAAGAGCCTGCGGACATTAATTCCACAGGCTCTTTTTTAATGCTAAATAACAGTGAATGTTAGCTTATCTCATCGTTCATTCAGCACGAACTGACTTGGCAGCTTGTTTTTCTACCTCTTGTTGTTTTTCTTTGCTCCCTTCAGGTTCTTTGCTGGTATCTTGTTGTTCAATGTCTTTACCAACCTCACCAAGCTTTGCTTTATCTACCTTTTTCTTCTTCATTTCTTTGTTGATCGAGTTAATCTTTGCTTGTTCTTCTTTTGGTACATTTTCAGATACTTGAACTGGTTCTGCCGGTGCTTGATCTGAACGTCTTGATTTCTCATCGTCCACACCTATAACCGTAACCTTCTCGGCACCTGACTGGTCAATGGTATCTTGAAGATCGGCTGGTTCATGTGACATCACAACCACACGATCTTTATCACGAAGACCTTCTGGTACGACGATTCTTGCTTTTTTACCTGTTCTAATTATAAGCGGTTCTTTGTCAGCGAGCGGATAAATACGTGTCATCGTTGCATCATCGCCCTTGCCTTTATAGTATATTGCATAATGTAGATCTTCATTACCATCGTTATCGAAGACGAGTACTCTATCCTCGGTATCAACAGTTACTTCGGCAACCGGAGGATTAACGCGATAAACTCTTAGCCCGAAATCGTGATACCACCAATAATTGTACTCAGGCCAGAACCAACAACCAAATGTTGGATAGTACCAACTACCCCACAATGGGTAATGCCAGAATCCAAAGCCTGGATAAAATAATCCACCAAATGGATAGCCCCAGATGCCTCCATATGGACCCCAGAATGGGCCGAATGGACTTCCGAAAAATCCAAATCCAAAGCCTATACCGATACCCCATGCAAAACCGCCACCGAAGTAAAAACCAGCTCCGAAAGCTATAGCAGGGCTAATGCCTCCGCCAAAACGTCGTAATCCGCCGCCTGCGAGTCTGCCACCGGTAAGTCCAGCACCACCACGAGCACCAGCAACTCCGGCGCCACCACGAGCACCAGCAGCACCAGCGACACCTGCTCCGCCACCACGAGCACCAGCAGCACCAGCAGCTCCGGCTCCGGCACCTACCGTCGTTGAAGTTCCCATTCCCCCTGTTGTCGTTGTTCCAGCTGTCTTAGTTGTTCCTTTTTTTCCTGTTCTAGTTTTTCCAGCTTTTGCTGTTTTTCCTGCTTTTGTTTTGGCTGCTTTTCCAGCTTTGCTTACTTTGCTTGTTTTTGCTGTTTTTGTAGCTTTTGTTTTGGCTTTACCTACTCTAGATTTCGTTCCCTTTGCGCCGGTTGTCGTTGTTCCTGTTTTTCCAGCCTTACTTACTTTGCTTGGTTTTGCTGCTTTTGTAGCTTTCGTTTTTGGAGTTTTTGCAGCTTTCGTTTTTGATCCTTTGACGGCACCTTTAGTTTTTGGCGTTTTTGCAGCTCTAGAACTTACTTTAGATCCTTTAACAGTATTTGATGCTCGAAGAGCAGTTTTTGAACCACCTGAACGTCCTGAAGATCGGGAGCTACGTGAACTTCTTCCACTACTACCGCTACTACCGCGGTTTGAACTTCGCGAACTTACACTGCTTGATCTACTGCTGCTGCGTGAGCTTCCTCGAGAAATTCCTCCGCCGCCGCCTCCGCTCATACGCGAGCTTCCACGACTTGAACTTCCACGCGATCCCACACTGCCGCTTCCACGACCACCGCCGCCAACTGAATGACCGCCGCCGCCGCCTCCGCCTTTACTACTACCTCCACTGCCGCTACCGCGACCGGCAGCAACCAGTTCTATCTCCGGTGCCCCTAATACAAGAAGCATCAGAAAAACTATAACTTTGTTAGCTTTCTTCATCATTACGACTCTCCTTTCTTTGAAAATCATCCTAAAATTAGCCTTTTTTCTTTCTTTTTCCTCTAAAAACTATTTTCCTATAATTTCATAATAGAAAATATTTCAAACTGAAAACAAGTATTTTAAAATAAAATAATCAAAATCTATCGTTTTTGGGTAAATTTTAATTGCAAGTTTGAAATTATTAATATTTGGGGTAAAGTTAGGGATAGCTAAAAAATGTGATTTTTAATGAAAATGGAGGTTTTTATGAACTTTATTCGCGTAACGTCATTATTCGTTGGTTTTGCCTATCTTTTATCGATCATGCCGGTAATGGGCATGGATATGAGTGTGAACGATTCCGGGATGGGGTTGGGTTTAGGCCTGCAACAAGATTCTGCTTCGACTATGGATGTATCTCAAGATAATCATGGCACCAAGCGTAGACATGCAACAATGGATACTCAAGCAGCACTATTGGATAGCGCCAATCAAAGAAAAAAAAGAAAAACAGATCAAAAAACAACATGTACTGTAACACTTGAACAAAAAGTTGCTGACAATTCTTTCAGTAATCCCGCTATAAATCATGCTGATATTCAAGGGCTCGATGAAACAGAAGAACAACCAGCTCTCAGTTCAGCTGCCATAGCTGAATCAGTTACTGCTTTTTCTACTGGAGATACCAAAAGATCTGATACTACCTTTAATCCTGGAGAAGTGGTTCAAGTTTCTTCTGCAGAAGACTATTCTGCATATCGTGTTCCCGTCAACATGTTCGAACCATTATCAATATATAATTTGAGCCGTCATCCTCAAAAACATAGTATACAAACGATGATTGATACCGAAATCAGTTCTTTATTTCTCAATGAAAAACAACTTAATACTTTCATACACATTCTCGCCGCCATAAATAAACCAGACTTTGCACGTAAATTGTATCGTGATCAAGCGCTTGTTCTCAAACAAATAATTGTGAACAGTAAACTTACCCTCGATGATGTCCAATATTTATACAAAATATCAGATTATCAAATCATATCAGCATTAAAACTCGCCTGCGAAATGATTTTTGCCGAAGATCCTCAGTTTGCTATCTCTCAACCAACATGGAATCAAAATTATCAGGTTACCCGTGAACGCTCTCTCCTTCGACGCAGAACTAAACAAAGACACGTTCCGCTTGTCCTTGAACATCATTACACAGGAAAACGAGATAATAAATTATCCGATACATATAATGAGCAGGGCGATTTATTATTACATCGTCTTTTCAAAGATAATGATTTTAGTTCTCTCATTATGAACAACCGTTCAATGATTAAAGATTTACAAGAAAGCGATTTATTTAAGGTAGAACAACAAATACGTCAGACTTTGCAAGCCATCATTTATGATGAACCAGTTGATGCCAAAGCCATTCAGCTTACCGATAAACAAAAAGCAACTTTGCATACTCAACCAAAAGGTATTTGTTTTGATGCACAGGGTAAGCCGTTGTGTGCCCACTCCCCAGATTGGGAAACTTGTGCACGACTCGAAGAACTTAATCCTGATCATACAGAACCATTATTATACAAATATCTGCAAGCACTAGAACAGCGATTCACACGTCATGGCACCGAAGATTCCTTGTATCAAGCCCTTGAACAAGATATTCTTGGATATTTAGAAAATGAACGCACGATAGTATCAACGCCAAAAGATTGTGTTTTTAACGCTATTTCTTCTGGAAGAAGAATTCAAAGAGCGCAACTCATCACTATAGTACCTATAAATATACTATTTGTTTTACTGTGTGTTTATCTATGGGGAACCCTAGGACCTATCAGCGGGGATCCATCATCGATTCAGAATATATTTATTAATCTATTTAAAAGTATATGGGATATAGGAAAAATTATATTTGTAGTTGTTCATTTATTAGTTATTGACGGTATTAACTGTCACCCAAGCCGATTGTTAAAACATTTAGCCAGAAACAAACTAATGCGTAATTTAATAAGATCGCTCATAGATAAAAATAAACCACCTTTGCATTTTGCCATCAATGCACAAAGCTCCAATATTGTTAGTCGTTTGCTAGCACGTGGTGTAAATGTACATGAAGTATTTGGTGGAAGGAACGCTTTTGAACTTGCTCAACGACCTCAAATCACACAAGAAATTAAAGATGCTATCGCCAATGCAGGCGGCAAAGAACGATGGGTAACAAAAGGCAAACGTTGCATGCGAAACACGGAGAATAGAATTTTCGGTATTATTAATGCCCACCCAGTATTGTTCATCGGCGCTGTATGCCTAGTCTTCGCCTTATACATATCTCTCGTTATTAGCAATAGAGATAGCCATCTCCATAGCGATCCATGTGCATTAGTACCTTTACCCTCTTCTTTTATACGTAACTATCTTGACCACAGACTGCAACCTCAAGTCACCAGTCCAAGACTAGAATACTATACGGAAGTTACGGAAGCTGCACGATTGGTACCATCTCAATGCCCAAATCCATCTAACCTTTTATGGATATTTGGACATTAATCCCAGCGCAATTTATCGAACGTGCTGTTGATACAATTCTTCAGCGCGTTCCCAATTAACCACATTCCACCAAGCAACGGTATAATCAGCCCGTTTATTCTTGAATTTCAAATAATACGCATGTTCCCAGACATCAAGCCCTAAGACTGGCAGTAAACCAAGTTCAAGCGGAGTGTCTTGATTTGATGTTGCAACAATCACCAACTTTTTATTGTTATCCAAACACAACCATGCCCAGCCGCTCCCAAAAACGGTAACTGCTGCTTTATCAAACTGTTCTTTAAACGTATCAAATGATCCAAACGTTTTGGTAATCTGTTCGGCAAGTTCACCAACCGGCTGACCGCCGCCTTGAGGTTTCATGACTTGCCAAAATAACGAATGGTTGAAATGGCCCCCACCATGGTTTTGCACCACTTTGCGCAATGCAGCTGGTAATTCATCAAGATGGCTGACCAGCCACACTAACGACTTTGATTGATATTGCGTATGCTCTGCAAGCCCTTTATTTAAATTATCGATATATGCTTGATGATGCTTGGTATGATGCGTTGTCATGGTTTCGGCATCAAGGTGCGGCTCAAGCGCATCGTAGGCATAACCAAGTTCAGGCAGTTTGTAGGGGTAGGTGAGGTTATTAAAAATCACGTTGTCGATATTTTTCAAGCCCGCTTTTGTTTTGCATTTTTTCATGGGTAATAAATCGTAAATACTTTCGACATACACACCAACAACAAATGCTACAGCCAAGAACACTAAACAAAATACAAATTTCATATTTTTTACCTTTCATTTCGTTCGTATCCCTCTACTCGGCACTTCGTGCCTCCATCGGGACGAACGGCCTCGAATTTAACATTTTTCTACTTTTCGTTTCACTCTACAAGCCCACGCCGTTCGTCCCGATGGAGCGAGCTTTGCGAGCGAGTAGAGGGATACGAACGATCACATATCATTACAACACAGTATCAAGATACGATAACACACATGTCACCAACCCACACAATATCATCCCCCAGCTGATATCAACCATGGCAAATTGCATGGGCCATCCGACAATTGTAGCAGCATTTGTAAAATCATAAAGACCATAGACCAGCAATCCAAAAAAAGCCCCGTGTAAAAATATCAAGCTCAACCCCTTGCCACGCACCAGCGGGAGTACAAAAAGCATCAACCCAAACACCAACAACATCCAGGCAATAAACCCCGGTGCATACTGAACCCTAAACGGTTGCATCTGCAACTTCTCAATAAAATTCATGAAGTTTTCACGATAATAATCGCGCATGATTACTTTAACCCACAACAGATCCATCAGGATGGTGAGTGGGTAAGTAACCAGAAACATTTTGATTTCTTTAACAAACATAGTGACCTTTCGATTATTCAGCTTAAAAACAACGGCCATTTGACGCTTAGTTCCCAGTTTTGTATGATCAATGGTATGGACTGCGTACCGGGTATAATCAAAAAATTATATATTTTTTACCAATCAAATCCAAGTGATTAGAGATTTTGATGATATGACTAAGAAATTATTGAAAAATCCACACGCTGGTGAAATATTGAAAACTGAGTTTCTCGATGAGATTGGCATGAGTCAAAATGCTTTAGCACGAGCTATCAATGTCCCTTCAAATCGAATTCATGATATTGTCAAAGGACAACGAAGCATTACCGCAGATACCGATTTACGTTTATGTAAATTTTTTGAATTATCTGAAGGTTATTTTTTACGATTGCAGCTTGCCTATGAAATTCTTGAAGCAAAACGTAAATTAGTTAATGCTATAGAAAAAATTAAGCCTCATTCAATTTATCAACAAACTACTTCTCTCAGACCAAGTAAAAAAGCTTAAAGATGCATAACTTTAGAAAGAATATAATCAATGAATCAAAATACCTTTATCCCGGCAATCAGATCAAACATCATCGAAACTACTTCAATAACATCTCTACTTGATCACATCGACCACCATGAAACGCTTGTCATCTTTGATATCGATAACACCATTCTTGAACTCCCTGATGGCAAAGGCAGTCCGCAATGGGTCATGGCATTGATAAAACACGGACAAAGCCTAGGCCTCGATTATACACAAGCGTACAATATCATTAAACCTGTGATACATGATATTTTTATGACGACCGTCGTCAAACCGGTAGAACCCGAAACGGCGCTCATCATCGCCCAACTACAACAACAAAATATCCATGTCATCGGTCTGACCGCACGTTCAACCCCCACGGTTAATGATACGATCAAACATCTCGATTCAATAGCCATATCCCTTAAATCAACGGGCTTGTCGCTTAAAAGCCCTTTAGAAATTGCACATCTTCCCTTTCCTAATGAAATTCAGTATCAGGAAGGTATCCTGTTTTGTGGATTCAATCCCAAGGGGAGCATGCTTCAAACGCTTTTGAAGTCCACAGCATATACTCCCGAAAAAATTATTTTTGTTGATGATCAAATAAAAGATCTGGCAAGTGTTGAAAAAACCGCTGCCGAAATGAAGATCCCCTTCATTGGCTTTCATTACACGCACCTGGCCGAAAAAGTTCATAACTTCGTTTTGGATGAAGAAACTAAGCACATGATTTTTCAATCCCCAGATTCCAAGCTCCCCGATTCCATAACCATTACCCCACCAAATTCTTTGTAACAGGCTTAGTTCACGCAAGTTTTTGCTAACCCTTGTTTTTATTCCCTCGGCTGCCCGATACTGAAAGTATACTCTTGCCTTGGCAATCAAATTGGGGGAATCATGAACTTTGATTTCAAATCTTTTACAAAAAAGATCATATTTCTCATCCTGCTCATCTTGTTTTCTAATGCCTCATTGTATCCCATAACAGCGTTAATCAGTTCACTGGAAACGCTCAAAACAAAATTGATTGCGTTGACGGATGTCATCGGTGGCGTTAAAAAGAAAGAAGAACCAAAGAAAGAAGAAATATATGATCCCGATAAACTTATAACCAGAGAAGATTTTAGGTTCTTTTTTGGAAGTCTCACACGACGAAAAGACTTTACCGATGAGAATTTTGCCAATTACAAAAAACAAGCCAAAACACAATTTACAACATTTGCACAAAAATTCGATCACGAAACAAAGAGCCCTGGTTTAGCTGGTTATCTCTTGAAAAAAATTGACACTGACGAAGCACAAAGCCTTGGCCTAGAGTGGTGTACTTGTCAGAGCGCCCCACCCTTTAAAAGGGCTAACTTTCTTCTTGTCCAACTTCAAGATATTATTCAAAACACTGACAAAGAAAAGCTCTTCATCCACACAGAATTTGCAGAACTTCAATGTGCTCAAATTTATTATATGACATGTGGTCTTTTAAAATATGGTTACCGCAAAATACATCTTAATTTAATAGGTGAAATGAAACAACTAGACGCTTTTCGCGATACGCTTGAAAAAGCTGTAGATAAAGAATGCGAAAAACAGGGGATCAAAAAAGAAGATGTTTCTATTACTATTCATTCTTTTGCTGGAGATGATTGGAATAACGAAGTTAAACAAGCGTTTACAAATAATCCAGATTTTTTTTCCTGCCAAAGTTTTGCCATGGTTGATCCTAGCGATGGGTTCGATATAAAAAATCTTAAAGATTTTTATCGATTTATCACCATGGTTCAAGAAAAAAGCCCTTATAAAAACCCCTTCATTTTCGTATTCATGGATGACAAAATATGGAAAACTCAAACACCTGATCATTTAATATTATTTGCATCAAATCCAAGCGCACCCTTTCGCGATGGGATAAAACGAAAAGAAGAATATTCCGATGCTATTCCCAGCTTAAAGTGGTTTGCAAAAACAAAAGAAGAATGGCTTAACTCATCAAAAAAAAGAGAAAGCTTCACCTGAGGAAAAAATGTTGAAAGACCTGCAGAAGCACTACATCTCAAAGAAGAAGATCTTCCAGATTATTAATCTCAACGAACCTCAGGAACCGGCCGCGCCTTGCTCCAAGCATCAAGATCAATGAGATAGCGAATCAGATCTTCAAGCTGGCTCAAACGAATCATATTCGCTCCGTCAGATAACGCTTTTTCTGGCTCGTCATACACTTCCATAAACAATCCTGAAATGCCTTGCACCACCGCAGACGCTGCCAAGTTGGCAACAAACTCGCGGTCGCCGCCGGTGGCACCACCAAGCCCGCCAGGGCGTTGGACGGCATGAGTCGCATCAAGAACGCATGGCTTGCCAAAACGTTTCATAATCGCGAAATTTCGATAGTCCACAATTAAATTATTATAACCGAAGGTGAACCCTCGTTCACAAACCCACGCATGTTCATTGCCGGTCGAAGTAACTTTTTTGATCGCACCTTCCATATTTTCCGGCGCAAGAAACTGCCCTTTTTTAATATTCACCGGCTTGCCGGTTTTTCCAGAGGCGACCAAGAGATCGGTTTGTCGACACAACATAGCGGGAATCTGTATGACATCAACTACTTCAGCTACTGGTTCAACTTGATACGTCTCATGAACATCGGTCGTCACGGGAACGTCAAATTCTGAACGTACCCGCGCAAGAATACGTAAGCCTTCATCAAGGCCTAGTGAACGGAAACTGGAAACAGAAAGACGATTTGCTTTATCAAAAGAAGTTTTAAAGATGAGGTTGAACTTTAACTTTTCGGAAAGTTGTTTGAGAAACTCAGCCATTTTCAACGTATGAGTTTCGCTCTCCATGGAACATGGACCGAGGATAAAAAATAACGGGGTTGTGTTGCTGACATTATTCAGCCACGGGAATTTATTATTCATTACTTTTCTTTGATTCTTCGTCAGGTGTTTCTTCCACTTTTTCTTCGCCTGCTTCGCTTGATGTTGATTTCTGGTACATTTCATCCAGGATACCATTGATGAACTTGTAGGCGTCTTTTTCGGCGAACATCTTAGCAAGCTCAACGGCCTCGTTAATCACAATCGAACTAATGGCACCTGGTTGTTCTAATTCCCACAGCGCGAGCCTGAGAATAAGCCGAGTACAACATCCAAGCCGCTCAAGTTTCCAATTTTTAAGGTAGGGTTTGATTTTTTCATCGAGCTGATCACGAGCATCAATAGTGTTTTTTGCAAGAGTGAGCGCAAATGGATGATCTGGAATAACAACCGAAAAACCTTCTTGAAAATTTTGTACGATGTTTTCAAGTGGTACTGTGTAATCAAATCGATCCATCGCATAAATCAAATAAAAAGCTAAAATACGCTCATCTCTGCGCGAATCAACTTTCAACTCAAAATGCTCAGACGCTTCTTGCTCTACCGCCTCGTCCTTTTTTTGAAGTTCTTGATCAAGCTCAGTATCAACAGGAACAGTATTTATCTCGTTTAATTTTGTACGATCCATAACCTCAAGCCCTTGCAAAGAAAAATTTCAATTAACCAAATCCATTTCCCACGACCAAAACTATTAATCTACGCGTTCGATGTATTTATCTTCGCGTGTATCAACTTTAATCTTATCGCCTTCATTCAAAAACAATGGCACATGAACAACCAACCCACTATCCAATGTTGCAGGTTTGCTGCCACCTTGTGCAGTATCACCCTTCACACCAGGAACCGTGCTTTTAATCTCAAAAACCATAAATGTTGGTGGCTCAACCGAAATAGGCTCGCCTTTGAATTTGATGACATTGTAAATAATGCCATCTTTAAGATATTGTTTTACATGCCCAACTTGATTTTCGTTAAAATCTACTTGCTCATAGCTTTCTTGATCCATGAAATGATAAAAATTATCGACATATAAAAATTGCATTTGTGCATATTCTAAATCAGGTTCTTCAAATTTTTCTGCAGATCTAAATGTTTCTTCAAGCACCCGACCGGTAATCATATTCTTCATTTTGGTTCTAATGTAAGTTCCACCTTTACCGGGCTTAACCGATTGATAATCAATGACTACCCACGGTTCATTGTTCCATAATATTTTTGTAGAATTTTTGCGAAAATCAGATGTTGAAATCACGTAAACACCTTTCAAAATTGATAAAAAACTGTTGTACTCACTTTTTAGAGTCTCGTTCTACTGTAACATCTCTCTTAATGTTATTCAAACACACGACCCAAAGCCTCTTCAGCCTACTACAAATACTGTTTTTATCAAAAAATTTTCTATTTGAAATCGTTGATGTGTTGTCTATAAAAAAACATTTCTTAAAAGAGAGTTGCAGTATGCTCAAGAACTTACATAAAGTCAATTGCTTTTACACCTAAAATCCCATGACCCCGATAGCCTTTTCGATGAATTGATCTATCTGCGATTCTTCCTGTTGTTCAAAGTTGGTAAGCACATAATCTCCCACCTCAGATTTTTCTGCTGGACGACCAATCCCAAACTTTAAACGCCAAAAATCTTGTCCTATCATCCCCATAATTGATCGCAAACCGTTATGACCTTTTGCGCTACCACTAAACGAAGCGCCCACAAAGCCAAACGGTTTTTCTAACTCATCATGTACCACCAGTATTTCTTCAGGCTTTATACCTTTTTTTTGTAAAAAGGGTAGTACCTGCCCCGAACTATTCATGAAGGTTTGAGGTTTTATCAGATACACCGTTCGCGATGATGAATCGTTTGCAACATGAACCGATGCATACTCCATTTTATCGCCATGCTGCCATGAAGCTCCTAGGTTTTCTGCAAGCGCATCAAGAACACGAAAACCAATGTTATGACGATTGCGACGATACTTTGACCCTGGGTTACCCAGACCAATAATTGCTTTAATCGAATTTTTATCAAACTGTTGCATTCTCATACCCTCGAAAGCTGACGAAGTAAAAACTCATGCATCGAAACCACTGAAAATTTCTTGCTCAATTTCGTACTATCAAACACTACCGAATCGGTTAAAAAAATCTGCTCAAATCGACTATTCATAAGATTTTGATACGCCGGTCCCGACAAAATTGCATGCGAAAAACAACCGATCAGTTTTTGAGCTCCATGTTTAAACAGAAGTTCGCTTGCACTAACCGCCGTTTGTGCCGTATCAACAATATCATCAACCAAAATAACCGTTTTCCCTGCGACATCACCAACGAGTTCTAATGCGATAGCCCCGCCGCCATTTGTGCGTGTTTTTTTGATAAAGGCTGATGAATAACCGGTCACCTGCTCAAGCGCCTGCACCCGGTCTCGGCCACCAAAATCTGGCGAAACGAGGCAACATGATTGCTTTTCAAAACCCTCACAAACTTTTGACCACAAGGCTGTCAGCGCTATGTTGTGCACAGGCACTGGAATAACTGAAGCAATGGTCGGTGAATGAATATCACAGACAAAGAGCTCATCAACCCCCGCAAGCTGTAAAAGATTGCCAAAGAGTTTTGCAGTGCTCATCGTTTGACCGTTGTTTTCTTTTTCCTGGCGAGCGTAGGGGAAATAGGGCATTACCAATGAAATTTTTTTTGCCTGACGCTGTTTGAGAAGTTGAATAATAAGCAAGAGATCAAACAGCTGATCGTTAACTGCCCGTTTCTGTTCGAGAGGAGAAAAGATTTGAAAAAAAAGGACCACCGATGCACCAGCAACCTTCTCGGCCTGCTGAATTGTTAACTTGCTTTCGGAATCTGAAAATCGATTGATCGTGATAGGAATGAGATCTGCGTGAAAAGCATGAGCAGCTTTTTGTACAAGAACTGAGTCTTGTACCCCCACAACAAGCTGGCAAACCATGCACTCACCTCGTAAACAAACCTGTGATTTTTCGTAACCACGAAGGTTTTTGTTGGTTTTTCTCAAAAAAAGCTTTGAACTCTGCTGCTTGCTTGAGCAACTCGGGAAGTTTGTTCATGCAAACAACCTGACGTTTCCATTGCGAAAATGGGATAGCAGGAATACCGGCAACAACTTCCCCGTCTTTGAGGTTATTCATCACCCCACTCTTTGAAACGATTTTTGCACCATTGCCGATGGTTAGATTATCTTTGATGGCAACCTGCCCACCGATTTGGCATCCCATGCCAATCACCGTGCTGCCTGCAATACCGGTTTGCGCAAGAATGGCAGTATGACTACCAACCTTAACGTTATGCGCAATGTGAACACCATTATCCATCTTCACACCATCGCCAATAATCGTTTCGTCAAATGCTGCACGATCGATGGTACAATGTGCACCAATTTCAACATACTTGCCAATACGCACAATCCCAATCTGTGGAATTTTTTGCAACCCAGTGCGTGAAACTTTATACCCAAATCCATCAGATCCAATGACGGCACCTGCATGGATAATGGTATGATCGCCGATCACACAGCGATCCAATATTTTTGCACCTGGATGAATATAAACATGCTCTCCGATAACACATTTTTTGCCAACAAAAGCAAGCGACCCAATGAAAGACCCCTTACCAATAACGGCATCGGGAGCAACGACCGCTCCCTCCTGTACCTGTACCTGATCATACTCAGTGCTGCTAACACTTTTTGCATGAACAGATGCTGTACGTTCTGCATAACGAACAATCTTTTCAAATGCAGCAACAGCATCTTGAACAATAATATAGTTTTTGCCTGGAATAAGTGGAGCGCTTGCTAAAAAAAGCCCCGCAGAACTTTCTTTAATTTTGTCGATTGAAACTGCGTCGAATACCGAATTATCTCCGCGATCAACAATAATTGAAAGATCTTGTGGCCCAGCTTTCTCTAAAGAAGAAATGCGCTTGATAAGAAAGGAAGGTTCTAAAGAACAGGTTCCTTGCCCATCAAGCGCTTGTAAAATATGCTCAAGAGAGAGGTTTAATTCCATTAAGCGGCCTTAACTGTTTTTTTTTCTTCAACGACAGCGGTGGTGGTTGCGGGAGTATTTTTTGCTGTAACTGTTTTTGGTGTCGTGTTTTTAGCTAATGTTGTTTCATATTTTTCGTCAACTGCTTTCAATACAAGATCTGTTTTATCAATAGCTGTTGAAACATACAAAACGCCAGGTGTGTTACGATCTACCAATACGCCCCATTCTTCTTTTGCTGAAACTTCGCCAATTGTTGCAAGCTGTTTTTCACGTAAAGCAAACTGTTTTTTCTGAATAGTAGCTTTCAAAGCTTCTTCTTTATCAGACAATTTACGTTCAATATCTTTTTTCTTTTTTGTTAACTCTTCGGTTTTTGCTGTTAATGCTTCTTTGCTCAAAACCTTTGCTTGCTTGTTCATTGATTCTTGGAAATCGGTCAATTCTTTTTGAGATAATTCAACTTCTTTTTGAAAAGTTTCAACATCTTTTTGAATTGTAGCAACAACGCTTTGGCCTTCTTTAGATTTTTGCATAATCAAAATGCTATCAATCGATACCAATTCTGATTTTGCTGCAACAAAGTTCATGCTTATCACTGAAAGTGCCGCTAATGCTGATAAAACTTTCTTCATAGAAACTCCTCAAAATAAAAAAATATACTCTCCTCCATTTAAAACAACGCGAAATTAGGGTAACTTTTTTGTTTTGCTCAGTCAATGATCAATGCATGCAAAAGATCACGAAGACAAATTTTTAAAAAATCTCATCTATAGCCTTACGAACATCTTGTGCGTTAATAACCGGCATCATCGCCTTATAAAACTCATCGTCATATTCACGCGTTTGCACGACTACCGGCATCGGGACTGCGTGTCCCATCAACAAAACCTGCTTTTTAGAATCAAGCGTTGCAAGGATTGATCGCAACCCGCTCGAATTGCTTACCCCCGTCAGAACCGCCTGAATATCTTTTTCGTCGTTAAGCAGGGCAACAATCTTGGTTCCAATCTGGGAAATAATCTCTTCATCAATACTGGATGGCCGCTGATCAACCACCAATAACGAAACGTAATACTTGCGCATTTCGCGTGCAATGATCCCAAAAATAGTCTGCCGTGCAGCCTGGGGATTTAAAAATTTATGTGCTTCTTCGATGGTTATCATCAGCTTACGTGGTTCATCAGCTTTGTTTTGAGAAGCCAAATACTTCTCCGTTTTGGCAACGTAGGCTTCGTGTATACGACGGGAAATGATGTTGGCAACCAGTAGGTAGCACAGCATCGAGGTTTGATTGCCAAACTCAAGCACAACGTGAATACCTTTATCAAGATACTCAATCATGCGATCAATAACTGATAATGCCCCTTTTGTATTCTGTAAAAATGAAAATTTTTCAAGCCGCTTTAATTTTCGATACAGTGCCCCAACCGATTCGGCATGCGCCCCAACCTCTGCCGCAAACTCTTTGATCGTTCCTTCTTGCGCTAACAGAACACTGAGCCAGTTATTTTTATATTTACTTGCAATCAAATACGCCGCTTCAAGGGCTGTTGGATGCAAATTCAGCTCGTCTTGCAAAGGCATTACATCTTCAACACGAATATCTTGATAACTGAGTAACACTTCAAAATCGGGAGCACATCCACGTCGACGTGTTGAATCGGGATCAAGCGAAAAGATAGCAACTTTATTGGGAAACAAAGTTTTTAAACCCTTAACAAATGTCTGTCCGCCACCTTCTTTGCGTGCTTGAAAACCGTATTCACTATGCATATCAAAAATCAGATTGACCGCTTTCTCGCTTTTAACCAGGCCTGCAAGAATCAAACGGGTGATAAAGGTTTTCCCCGTACCTGTTTTACCAAAAATGCCATTGCTTCGTTCCGTAAATGCATCAAGATCAAGACAAACCGGCGTCTTCATATCGAGTGGGAAACCGATGTTGAAGTACTTACGCTCGCTTTCATCGCCAAAAATTTCGGCAACATCTTTGGCTGTTGCCTCATAAACCGTTGCAAAATGGGATGGAATTGTTTTGACCGGCATGTGCCTTTTGTTTTTATCAAGCATAAGCATAGGCCGAAGTGACACTTTAGCGTACATATCTTTCTTTTTGAGGATATCGGTAAGAAGTTTCTCCTGATCGGAAGGAGGAAATAAAAGAATATCGGGATGAGTTACCTGAAGCTCTAGGTCGGTAATGAGTGAAAAAAAGGTGTACTGCTCGCCAATAACCGATACAAACTTACCGGTTTTAACGTCTTCTAACGAAGATGAAGGGTCTAATCGCATGGTTAAACCCTCCACCAAAGATCCCGCTAAAATATGTCCAAGTCTTTTGCTTGTCATAACTTTTTAATCTTTATCAAATGTATATGCTTTATTGAGATTCCAATACTTTATCCATCAACTTCTTCGTCAGTGGCTTCTACATCAGTGTCTGAAGCATTTTCTTGGAGCTCAATGTTCTCAATTTTTTTACCATGAAATTTTTCACAAAATTCTCTAATTTCGTTTCCTTCTAACGATAGCTTAACCAACTCTTTTACAAGCTTCTTTTTCTGACGATCAATATTGTCAATGCCGTAAACATCGTCATCATCCTCGGCTAACTGAGCTATCCCTATTATATTTTGTAACTCTGCAAGCACCTTCTGTTCTTTTTCTTTCCATTCTTCATAACGAACTTCTAATTCTTTTAAACTCAAGCCATCTAATTTCATCGATCGTTCGATGGTTGTTTTCAAGGCACCACATAACGGTTGCATTATCAAAAGAACAGCAAGTAAATATCTTATCATTTTATGTGTCATCATACTTCCTTAGCTATGAGAAACTTTTTTAAACACGTGATAACTCTTTTTCAGCAATTTCAAGCCTCGTTCTAAGTCAGCATTAGACAATTCCTTGCGCTTCCAGGCTTCTCGCAAATGTGCCTCATCACCTACGGGGTCTCCTGTTGAAATACAGTATGGATAAAAATCCACCGGAACGCCATCCATTTTTCCATCAACAATTTTAGGTCTTTGTGGATCACAATTTTTAGGCCCCCATCCATCATCAGCATGTTCATGATGAGGTAAAGATCTTTGAGGACTGCGACTACGACTTCTGCTGCGAGTACGAGGTTTTTTTACTTCAATATCTTCTTCGTCTTCATCTCCTTGCTCATCAGGCTGTTGTTCTTCCTGATTTTCTGAAGATTCTGCTTCTTGCTCAACCACATTATGAGTCTTTTTGCTTACTGATGATGGTTCTAAAATTATGACATCATCATCTTCA
>Ga0207111_10089_pt1 | contig 26046 bp, 25 predicted proteins | sample Alteio_BWMinHeat_71_FD_153577 | JGI IMG/M metagenome (GOLD analysis project Ga0207111, IMG submission 153577) | Enriched cells from forest soil in Barre Woods Harvard Forest LTER site, Petersham, Massachusetts, United States -... | ecosystem: Environmental > Terrestrial > Soil > Temperate forest >... | reverse complement strand
ATATTAATAATGGTATTAATTGGGTCTGCTGAATTCCATGATTCCCAATATGAATCAATAAATGCTGCTGCTTGTGGCGACTGTTCTGTTACTACAACACTCACAACATTGCTTAAAGGACTGAGAATATTACCAGAAGAGGCATATACTCGATAATAATAGGTACCTGGAGTTTGAACAGAAACTTGCGTAGATATGCTTGGGCCACTAAAAACCGTGCTCGAGCTTGAGAAACTACTGTTTGAAGATTGCTGCAAAATATATCCTTGAGCATTTGAAACCGCATTCCAACTCACAAGGTATTGCTTTGATCCAGATGGGTTATTTATCGCCTGCAAAACGGGGGCCTTAAGTTGAATTGGTTGAACATTGATAACAATATTTTGCGAATTACTCAAAGGGCTTGTTCCCGTAGAATTCGAAGCTAAAACACGGTAATAATATGTTCCATTTTGCTGATTATTAAATGTTTGAGAGAGCATTGTGCCCTGAGCAACCACCTGTGGGTTACTAAAACTGCTTGTTGTTGCTTGCTGCAATGTATAAGAAGATGCATAAGCAACGCTGCTCCAAGAAACGGTATAGCTATTAGGAGTCACTGTACTTACCGCTATGGGATTCAAGATGGGAGCACTCGGAACAGGTGTAGGAACAGAAGTATTACTATTTGCTGATGCTTGTAAGTTATTAATGGTTGGAATGTCAGATGGTGATTTGCTCACAATAAAACTAAATGTTGTAGACGCATTACCCGGAATTATCCCTGCACCAACCCATGCTGCATTGGAAACGGTAATTGTTTGCCCATTGATTGCCAACAACCCATTCCAAAGACTTGTTACCGATTGTCCTTGTGGAAGAACAAAAGTAGAGACCCACGAAGATGTTGGGTTTGCGGTATTGTTGGTCAACGTAACCGTGGCCTGATAACCGGTTTGCCAAGATGAATCAATAGCATAACGAGCAGAAAGAGGGAATTGAGCTTGTTGATTTGTGCTTGTAGAATTTCCTATGCCCAACATATTAGAAACCGTAGGGCTTGTTGCTTGAGGATTATTAACTTGAAATCCAATTGAAACTGTTTGTTGCGGATTTAAAAAACCATTCCATTCTTCATTGGAAACTGTTATATAATTTTTGCCCGCCGTGCTTTCGCCATTCCACGGTGGTAGATTAGGTATATTATGGCTATTCCAAATAGTGTTGATAGTTTGACCTTGAAGAAGAGCAAATTGTACAACCCATGACGAAATAGGCGTATTAGAAACATTGGTAAGTGTAATATGTGCTGAATAGCCCGTGCCCCAATTGGAATCAACAGCATATGTTGTTTGCAATATAACATCAGAAGCAGCAGCTCGAGTCACGGTATTTTTTGTTTGTATATTTTTGGTGTACTCTTGCACATTTATTGGCCTTATATTCTCTTGCTCTTGGCCATAAGCAATGAGAGAACTTAAAAAATAGATGATCAAAATGAAATAATGTTTCATAAATAAAAACTTTCCTGTTAAAAAACTAACCCTTATTCTTACATTCTTCTTTTGATTATATTCACCCTCCTTTCTGTAATAATTAGCGATCAATTACTCACAAAAAATGAAGCCTAATCTTAGTGGGGTTAGCACAGCAAGATTTTTTTATTTTCTTTAAATTAGTAAGAATAATGGCGGAAAGTTTTATTGATTTTTGATTCGTCTAGACTACTTTGTGTTGCCCTGAATACCATCAGGTGTATTCGAATAAATTATCAAAAAAATGGTATCAAAATCTGAGAACCAACCATAACAGCACATCTTGATACTGTTCTGGTTGGGCTGTTCCCATAATTATTTATTAATCGCCACAACTTTTACAGAACAAAGTTCTTGCAACCCATGCTTTCCACATTCACGTCCAAACCCTGAATCTTTATAACCACCAAATGGATCTTCTGGCCGTACATAGGTTATTGAATTAACACTGATATTGCCCGCTTGTATGCGTTTACTGACTCGTAATGCTCGTTCAAGATCAGCTGTGTACACAAAGCCACCTAAACCCCAACGCGTGTCATTAGCAAGCTCGATCGCTTCATCTTCAGAATCAAAAGCAACAATTGGTAACACAGGACCAAAAACTTCTTCTTTCCAAATACGCATATCAAACGTAATCCCGGTCATGAGTGTTGGCTCATAGTAGGCGCCTTGTAAATTCGCTGGACGTTTACCGCCAGCAATAATCTTCGCTCCTTTTTTTATAGCATCTTCAACTTGTGCCTCAAGAACAACACGTTGTCTTTCAGCAACAAGCGGCCCCAAATCGGTTTTTGGATCCTCTGGGTCGCCAATTTTTTTTGTGGCGAGTAACTTTGTTAATGCATCAACCACTTCATCAAATCGGCTGCGGTGTACCATAAGACGTTTAAGCGCATCACAACTTTGTCCGCTATTGGTAAATCGATTAAGATAAATAGAATCAATCGTCATTTTCATGTCAGCGTCATCAAATACAATACCTGGTGCTGAACCTCCAAGTTCTAAGATCGCGGGAATAAATTTTTTTGCAGCTATTTGATATAAATGTTTGCCGACAGGTGTGCTTCCCGTAAAATAGATAAGATCTATTGAACTATTCATAAGATGTTCGCCAACATCTGAGCCATCACCGTACACTTCATTAAAAACGCCATCAGGCAAATTTACTGAATTTATTATTTCTTCAAGAAGTTTTCCGGTAAGAGGACATTCTTCAGAATGTTTGAAAACGACAGTATTCCCGACAATTAAATTTTGGATAACACCCCAAATAAAAATCAGAAATGGGTAATTCCACGGAATACTTATACCTGCCACGCCTTTTGGCTCAAAAAAAAGATAGTGCTTCTCTTTCTCATTTTCAAAAACAACTTCGGGAGCAAGCCATTGTGGAGCAAAATCAAGCATCCCACGCATGTACTGAAAGCCGGGTCCTAGATCGATATCTTTGTTTACTGATATCGGCAAGCCCATTTCTTGCGCAGCAATTGAAAGTATCTCGTCTTTTCTTTGTTCAAATGCATGGTAGAGTTTCTCAAGTTTTGCAACACGTTCTTGTACGTCAAGAGCTGCCCATGACGGTTGGGCCGCACGAGCTTTGGCTACCTTACGATCTATTTCATCACCTGTTGAAACTGCAACTTCTCCAATCACCGTATAGTTTTTACTCGGATTTAACGAAATGATTTTTCGAGACTTCATGCATCTCTCTCCTTTTTGGGAAAACAATATCGATAATTATTTTAAGAATTACCACATAATGTATTTAAAAAAAATTAGATAAGTAAACACTATTGTTTTATAGAAAGTTGATACATTGATCTTTTTGTCACACTGTGGTTAGCTTCGAATAAAAATAGGAGAAAGCTATGTTTCACTCTTTATGCGCCATCTTCATATTGTCATACTTGCTATTCATCAATAACACACATGCAGTAACCTGGACCAACTGGGGCAAAAATCAACAAAGCAATCCCCATGAAATTTTTTATCCCGAATCGCGCGAAGAAATTGTACACATTATCAAACAAGCACACGAAAAAAATCTTACAGTACGAGCCTACGGCTCAGGCCATTCGTGGAGCAACGTTGCCTGCACCGATGGCTATCTCATCAACACCGATAAACTTAATAAAATTTTGTCAGTTGATACCAAAAATCGTCTGGTCAAAATTGAAGGTGGCATCAAAATTAAAGACCTCAAGACCCAATTAAAAGAACATAATCTCGACCTGCAAAATTTTGGTTCTGACACCATTCAAAGCATGGCAGGTGCTATCGCAACCGCAACACACGGCACCGGTCAAACGGGTACCTATTCAGACTTTATCGAAGAAATTGAACTCATCACCGCTGATGGAAACGATGTAACACTTTCACCCACATCATATCCAAACCTCTTTGCCGCTGCCCGCGTCAACATCGGTTGTCTTGGCATAGTTTATGCTCTCACCATTCGTTGCAAAAAACTGCGAGAACATAGATTGATGTTTATCAAAACAGATTTTGATGAGGTCATGACAAACTATAAAAAACTACGTACAGATCATAAATACTTCAGTTTCTTTTGGTGTCCCTACACCAATGGCATAGTTATTGGCCATCTTCTTAATCACCTCCTCAAAAAAAAGCTCAAAGAAAATAAACAACCCAAGATCACATTTATTAAAGGATCCCCTCAATTCTCTGCCAAAAAAAATCATCCTTCTTTTGATTACCACTTTGAATCAGAAATCGCTGTCCCCATGGATTCTTTACCTCAAGCACTCGTGGAAATACAAAAAATTTTTCCTCTGTATGAGCAAGAAGGGTTCACACTATTACGGCCAGTCTCAGTCCGTTTTGCGCAAGCAGAATCGGCTACCTATCTTAGTCCAGCAGTCGATCAGGACGTTGCATACCTCTGTTTTTCCACACCACCAGAAGAACAGTATTTTGCCTTGTTTAAAGATGTAGAAGAACAGCTCTACAAACTCGGCGGCCGCCCGCATTGGGGAAAAATCAATTTTTTGACGCATGAAAAAGTAAAAGAGTTATACGGCGAAAATTTAGACAAATTTCTCGCAGCAAAAAAACGGCTTGATCCTCATGGAATGTTTTCAAATGAATTTACCAAGCGTGTGCTTGATGGGGAATGAGCGGTTGGGCTTACTTTTACCATTTTAGAAACAGCAAATAAAAAAGAGGCCCAATAAGTGAGCCTCTTTTTTGTTTGTATTGTTTTTATTTTGCAGCTTCTTCGGCATGATGCTTGGCCAAATCTTGATGATGACCAGCTAGATCTTTGTGGTGTTGAGCAAGGGCTGCATGATGGCCTTTTGTATCTTCATGGTGCTTGGCTAACTCTTCGTGATGTTGAGCTAAGCCTTCATGATGTTGAGCCATATCTTCATGGTGTTTAGCTAATTTTTCATGATGATCAGAAAGTTTTTTATTGTGTTCATCAAGTGCTGCATCAACTGCTTGAGCATGTTTTTGTATGCCTTTTGTATCATGCTTCTTTATTGCTGCCTTGAGAGCTTTATGATGTTGTTTTACTTTTGCATGATGCTTTTTGAGAACTTTTTGATCGCTATGAAGCTTTTTGTGGTCAGCGTGGAGATTTTTGTGATCAGCATGAAGATTTTTATGTTTGGCATGTAATTCCTTATGCTCTCCCTTAAGCTGCTTGTGCTTGCTTTTCAGATCCTTCTGCTCGCCATGAATTTGTTTATGTTCGTCTTTAAGCTGCTTTTTAGACTTAGATTCGGCAGCCTCCAAACCGGCAGTTGCACACAGTAAAACAAGCGCTAATCCCAAATACTTTTTCATAATCTTTCCCTTTTTCTTCGAATAATAAACACATATTTCAACGATACGGTCAATTAGAACGGCATCCCTCCTTTCAATAAATAATTGTTTTTATTTAAACCCTAATAGATTTTTTTTGAGTATAAATACTCCTGCTTGCAAATAAAAAGCATTTGGATTTTTTGGCTCATTTACCCTGAGAAATCGGACTACGGCGATAAAAAAAGCCCTGCATTTCTGCAGAGCTTTCATAGAATTATCCGTTTTGATGGTGCAGAGATTAATTTTTCCAACTCAGAAATCTTGATCGTGATTCAAAATGTGCCAAACAAGCATCATAATTGTGCATATATTCTGGAGCATTATTATCTTCCCAATCAATCAATTCCAGGTTATTTCCTTGCATTATCATGTTCCACGGTAAAAAATCACAATGTGGGAAAGCAGAAAGCCTTTTGATCTCTTGATGGATGATATCTTTTGCCGGATAAACACCATTCATATTTTTGAAGGTCCAAAGATTAATCCCCTTCATCCAATTGATTGTTTTTTTAATGCGCGGTTTATACAGCGTTTTTTCTAAAAAGTTACTATTGAGTGCATAATAACGTAGATTTGGCGATCCCCATGTTGGTTTTGGTAACACATTTTTATGCATTTGGAACAAGTATAAATTTGAATATTTTTGATCGGGCCCAGGCATTCCAGGACGACCATAGCGTGGAACCTTACCAATAATTTTTCCATGCTTATGTTGTGACAAATATGCTTCGATGAGCGGTAAAAGCTCTTTATTTGCGGCGGTACGGCAACCAATTGGTGGCGTTTCAATAAGTATGTGATCGCCAAGCGTCATCAAATAATCAATCGTTTCTTTCCAAGCATCTTTCATTTGATGAATAACGTTAAATGCAATAACCAAATCAAAATGTTCGCATTCGCCAAGCTCTTTTAAATCGTTCGGTGTAATAAATTTTTCTAACACAACAACATTATTCAAGCTTTTATTGAGTTTGCATATTTGAGGTAATAGCAATGTTTTATCACCTTCAATCATAACGCAGGTGCTATCATATTCTCCTGCAACACGAAGAGAAAAATAACCCTCCGAAGCACCGATATCAAGCATCGTCACTGGCCGTTTATAATTATCAAGAATGCTTTTGATGTAAGGGTAGCGAATCTCGCAATCTTTCACCCCATTTTTAATCGTTACACCATCAACCAAAATATCTTGATACACCTCTTTTCTGACGATTGAAAGAAAATGATCAATTTCTGCTTGTGATGCCGCCGTCGCAAATTTTTTATTGGAAATCTGAGTGGCAAAGTCAGAAGCTATGGCGCCCAGGGCCATTTCGCTTGCCTGAACAAACGAATGTCCTAGTGAACACAACAGAAGCACTATTTTTATACCGTTTTTCATATGATCCCCTTTGTTTTTTTCAATGATACAAATAACAATGTTTTAAATTTTTTAAATGCTGAATCTCAAAATTCTCTGTTTTTACATTGCTCAATTGGTTATATGAAAGATCAAGAATGTTAAGCAGATCAAGCCCCTTACACCAATCTTTTTCTAGCTTCTCGATCGCATTATTTCGCAGATATAAAAGATGCAAATTCTTCAAGTCCTGAAAGATATTTGATGGAAGTTTTTTAATAGCATTATTGTATAAATAGAGCGATCTCACATTGAATAACCCTGCAAAGCAATTATCCTGCAACTCGGCAATAACATTATCTTGCAAATAGAGCGCTTGGAGATTGGGGCATACAAAAGCATACGATGGTAATTCATTAATATTATTGTTATTGAGAAAGAGCATTTCAAGCCTGTTTAAAATACCACTCTGCAAAGGCTTTATCGTTTTAATCCCATTAAACCCTACATTAAGAATGTAAAGCATAGAAAGCTTACTGAATTGCTGCAAATCAAGCATATCTAACTTGTTATGAGAAAGATGAAGTTCGCGTAAATTGGTAAGATAATTCAATGATGCAAGAGATACAAGTTGATTGTTGTTTAAAAAAAGTATTTGAAGTTTTTGAAGATGTTTAAACGATTCTTGGGAAATATGCTTAAGATTGTTATTCCTAAGATTAAGAACCTGAAGATTCTCAAGACCCGCACTATCATGAAAGTTCGAGATATCTTCAAGCCTATTATTATTCAACCACAGTTGCGCAAGATGAGGAAAATGTTTGAACGAATGTCCCCCAAGATCACTGATTTGATTATTTGATAGATCAATGAGTCTGATTGACGCAGCAGAAGGAATATTTTCTATGCCCTTTAAGCTTTGCAATTTCTTGTTTGCAAGCTGAAGCATCCCATTACCCAAAAAACAGTTCTTAATAGCGCCAGAATCGATCAAATTCTGTATATTATTTTCTGCAACAGCACAGATAGGTAAAAATATAAAAAGACATACTACTTTTAATGCACGTATCATTAGCATCCTAATAAATATTTATATTTTTCATACAATGCTTTTGAATTAGTCATAAGAAACTTATCCCCAATAATATTTTCTTTTCCTAAGACAATAGATTTCGGCTTGACTAAGCTACCGTATTTAGCGCTTAAATTTTTATGCAAATAACCCTTAGCCCACTCTCTTCCTTCTTTTGCCTTGAGAAAATAATCATGATAATGTTCATATACATCGCGCATTGCCGCACGCGCATCATCTGTTTCACAATCAAATTGATAACCAACATTTCCCGATCTCCATGTCAGATCAAGCTCTTCCTCAATAAGATTATTTAATAACTCCTGATTATTAAATTCCAAGACGTTTTTGCAGAGATTCAATGCACAAACGGTTGGGTAGTGGTTATCGTAGTGACAATCGTAAAAGGCTGGCACGAGAATCTTTGACGGTACAACTCTTACAGCACCCGTATTACAAATGGAGATTTGTGCCGTATTGTTGGTTAAAATGCATGGCTTTCCACAAGCAAGAGCCTCGCGTGGGGTAATTGAAAAACCTTCCCCCATGGATAAAAATACGTAACAGTCCAAAGATTTAAAGAAATCCAAGTATTCCTCCCAATTGTAAGGCTTAATGATAAGCTCAACATTGGTAAGATTGTATTCTCTAATTTTACATTCAAGCTCTTTGATAAGTTCTTCTTCACCAAATCGGCCGTGAAGCTTCAGTTTGACATCTTTATGATTGCCAAATTCAGCAGCAAAAGCTTCAAGAACCCGTATATGATTTTTTCTTTTCCAAAAACCTCCCGTCATCCCAAAAACAAATTTTTTATGGGGGGCTGGACGTGGTCTTACCTTCAGAAAATCATGCAAAATCAGGGGGAGTGGTAATACAAACATTGGTATTTTAACACCACATTTTCTATAAACATCACAAAGAAATGAGTCTGGAACCACAGCCATATCAAAATTTTTATTCAAAATTGTTGGCCAGTTACATGGAATTTCTGTTGCTTCAAACATGGTATACGCAATTTTGATCAGACTATCAGGCATCTTTTTATAAATATTTAATGCTTTATCAGCAAGAATATCGGTCAGTATTGCTATTGCACCTATATCTTGCTTATGTGCAGGGTTAAGGCGTGGAAGACCAAGTTGAGCGTCCTCGATTTCAGCCGGAATGTTGCGCGTACTTAAAAAATTCATCTTTACCTGATTCTCAAGACATTCTTTGAAAAGAATCGGGTGCCTGCCTATGCCGTCAGCAAAATTAACAAAACCTACGAGTGTTACATCGTAATTGAATTGAGGAGCATTTTGTTGTGAAAAATGAAAAATATCATCAAAAAAATCTACGATACTGTTTGAAGCATTTGCTATCGTATCTTCTAATGCATTCCAGCTCTGAACAAAGCTATCGAAAAGCTTGCCCCGTTGGTTTGTGCTTAGTTCCGTATTTTCAAACTCTGCTTGTACAAACGATGTTGTCGATACAGTGATAGCTAAGAATAAAATAAAGACATGACGAATCTGCAAAGAAAATAACTTCATCTACGTGCCCCCTCAAAAAATAGTCCCCAAAATTCCCTAAATTAAGATTTTCCGGATAAATTCCCCAATTTTTCCGGATATAGTTATAATATGAAGTTTAGAAGATTACCTAGGCCCAAAGTCAATAATTTTCAGAAAATAAAACTTTGACCCCAAGAAATAAGCGCATCAATGCGCTGTTAATAACTTAGAAATGTCTATGTGTAAAAAACAAAAGACTGTTATTTTTTATCGCGCGGCTCTTCGATTTCGGTCAAAACTTTATGTTGTTCTGGATACCATGCAGGCGTACAGGTCATCAACAAGCCTGATTTCTATGCGTTCTTTCGATTTACCAGGACGCTCTCTTCTGAGTGTAACAAAGCCCACTTCAGCGGTTGATTTGACGTGCGTGCCGCCGCAGGGAACTTGCGCAAAACCCACCGCCGTCGCCCAGGGGGCTATGTCGGGCAGGTCCATCTTCCAGTATCTCCGTTGGTTTGCAACATCTGAATAACCCTTCTGAATCTCTTTATCAGCTTTAATTATCTCGTTATATATCGCTAATATCTCGTCAAAATGTTCTGAAATATTGCGATCAGCGATAAAATCAATACGTGCTTTGGTTTCAGAAATATGCGCACCTATCTTTTCATAGCCATATTTTTGCGTCACAATTTCAAGAATTAATTCAGCCGCAAAATGCAATCGCATGAGTCTGTTTCTGCGCGGCCAATCGATAATCATGGTTACTTGGTCGTCAGGAGCAAGTCCATGACCTTCATGAAGAATATAATAAATAAGATTACCATCCATCACTGAATCAAGCACAGGAATCCCATTGACGGTCGCTTTATCACTTTCTTGCCCGCCAGCGAAAGAATAAATAATGGTTTCATTGAATAAAACTTTATTACCATCAACTGAAGTAACTTTGGTGGTTAAGGTTTGTTGATACGGATTTTCCCAAAATACTTTTTTCATAAGAAAATTATTTCTTCACATGCTCCAATTGGTACTCTTTAACTTGAGCACGTCCCTGACCAAAGGAGCCAATCGAAACTTTTTTACACGTTATTTTTTTATTTTCATGAACCAATATTTTGCCCATTTCGTGTAATGTTGCTTGAATAATACGATCTTTAATTCGTTTCAGCGTTACATCAATCTGCGCCGTGTCTTTTATGTGCTTTTTTATTGAGTTTATTCTGATGCGCCCTAAACCAATGTGTGGTACATACGAAAATTGCTCGCTTTTTACTCGGTTAAAGAAATGAGTATGATGTTCACGAAGATATTGATCATCTAATGCATGGATTATAGTTTTCATTTTTCTATTGAGTTTTGCCAATTCATGATGATGATCATCAACAAAAACTACGAATTCGTCGGAATTTTCACCAAAAAAATCTATTTGTGCCGCAAGTGAAAGATGCATTGGAGGCCGTAATTGTTGTGCATGTATCATGCGCTCTAACATTGAAAAAAGTATGTTTTCATCCCGCTTCATCATGTCGTCAACATAAAAAATCGTTAGTACCTGATGGTCTTTACCAAGGAAAAGCATCTTATCTTTTGCAAGCCCAAGCTCTTCTTGAATAATATTATTGGCGATAGGCTTGATGGCTTCACGAAGCTGCTTTGCACCAGCACAATCCCAGGTGAATTGAATGCCGTAGGCGCTCATTTTCTTTTGTTCATGTTTGTGGCTATACACATAAAAACCAGCAATTACCATCAATACGACACCCAAAAACAAGAGCATTATTTTTTTCATGATTTATCCAATACCTAGCTTATGACTTAACTTTTTTGACACGCTTTGCCGCCTGCACAGAGGCACCAACAAGTTCCATAAGTTTATTATGATTTTCCAGAATGTCAGCAGGTACTTCCCAATAACTCATAACAACCATTTTTTTATTTTTCCCTTCATAGGAAAATGGCTTAGATCCACTCTTTTTATAAAAAGAAAGATTATGTTCATCAACTTTAAAATATAAACAATCACCAGCAATCAAAGCAAAGAAAATGCCGTCTTTATAAATGCCGTGTCCACCAAACATTTTTTTTGCTTTGATGTTTCCACACGTAGAAAGAACATCCAAAACATATTCAACATAGCCAGAGTTAGCCATTGTTCAAACCTTAAAATTACATAGTTATTATCGTGATAGCTCAATTTCAAGGCCATACCAAGAAATTTTATTTTCATATTAGTATGAAAAAACTTTCAAAACAATAAGCAGGAGAAGAAAATTAATAATATATAAAGACGTACAGAGTAAACAAAGCGATTTGACTTTGAAATACAGTAAGTACGCTAAGAAACAAGAAACAATAGATCCGCCAATGGTTACCAGCAAGAGAAGCCACTCAACCTGTAATATCGCTAACAATGCAACAACCACATAAAAAGCCATGCCAACAATGGCATTGGAAAAAAAGAAAATATTACTGTAAGAACTTTTTATCGGCTTCGAACAAGAAATACGATCTGAAATATCGCATACTGGCTTAAATTCCGGCGTTTCTTTTATCTTTTTTTCTATGATATAGGTATACAAAGAAATACAAAAACCAAGACTGGCGAGAGCAATAATTATAAACATATAACACCCTTATTCTATTTTAGTTTACTCATCTATATCTCTACGAACAAAAGAATAGTTCACTCTTTTCTGCATATTGCTTTACATTCCTGCAAAACCTCATGTGCTTTTGCTTCGTTAAGCCCTAATTGATGTAACAGCGAACTATGTTGTAGAAGCTCATAGCAAAAAATAATCCCTTGCTGAAAAAGTTCTGGTAAAACTTTTTTTGGAATGGTAGAAAGGCTGGTAATAGGATGCAACCCTAACTCATCTATAATTTTTTCAAGCCCTTTGTTGTGAGGATATGACCACCCCAACAAGCTCATGCCAATGCATCTACCATAATCAACCGAATCGCTACTGAATTTTGCATTGGTGATTAAGTAGCATTGATCATATCGTGGACCCTTTATATGGTCTTGTTCAGACCCTCTCATATCATCGTATCGTGCTTTGACATAAAGCGTTGTTTGAATACCACAACGATCTCCAGGCTCATGATGAAATTTACATTCAACAAACAACCGCTCATTACCTCTTGTTGCAATTATATCAATCTCATGGTGAATACATTTACCGCTCACCGTTTGATCTACCAGGGTTTTAAATCCCTGAGCTTCCATCAATCGAGCTACGTAACGTTCGAAAGGAAAACCGGTTGGCCCCAGCTCCAAAATTGCTCGACGCAAATTATAGCGACCTCCTGAAGAAAGCATTTTTTTCTTTTGCATTAATTCATAGGTTTTTTTATAGAGCTCATGGGTAGCCATTCCCTCATATAACTCTGGCTTAATCTCTTTTAGAATCCTATCGATCTGAACCTCTGAAGCTCCCGATTTCTGTAATGATAATCGGTATCTATCTTCAGAGAATGGAACTTTTTGCCCTGATGCTTTTGTGATGTTTATCTTTTTTTCCATCGAAACCACTCAAATGGTGCTTGATTGAAATCAAGCACCATTCTCTTTAAAGCTGGAAATAGAATTGCTATCACTATTTGGTATGTGCAATCTTTTTAAGCAATTCTCGTGCCGCGACAGCAATGTCATCATGATGATTTTTTTTAGCCTGTTCTTCTGCAACAATTAAAGCACATTCTTGAACAACATTAAAATCACCAAAGGGATAAACAAATTTAGAGCTGTTTTCTGCTGGAAGACTTGTATCAATACCCAAAAACCAAAGACCATATTCATCAAGTGAATGGCTATCAAGATAATTGAGCTCATCATCTGCGTTTGGCTTAACCTCTTCCCAATCATTTGAACCATGCTCAACCTCGACACCTTCTCTGATCATATCTTCTGCATGCTCATAGCCTGCTTTATGTAATTTTATTGCCATCATATTTCCTTTTAAATTAAAAATACCGTTTTAAAAAAATATTATTGATGTTGCCACGTCGTAAAAAAAGAAGCTTTATCTTGTAATAATACTGAAGGGATTGACTTTGGAAGACCGCTATTGGTTACCATCTCTAAAGAATTATTTGCCCATGTACTGTTACTTAATGAAGCCATAACCCCATTGATATTCGCCATACAACCCCATAAATATGCCGTACCAAAATTGGTTAAAGGTAATATTCCATTGTAATAAGGCGCCTCCACAACCCATTCTGCCGATTTTCTTTGAGCAGATGCTGATGTTGTATATGACGTTGGAATAGTTACAGCAACTTGTTTGGTATCGTTATACAAACGCATAAGAAAAACATTATTCCCGACGTATTCTACCGATGCACTTATGACATCACCAGGATTAACCGGAAATCCTGTTATGGAATAACTACCACCTGGATACATTTCAAACCAAGCATAGTGTTGCGGTGTTCCATTTACCCAATCATGAGCGGTACCAATTTGTTCAACGCTTGGACTATTGTAGCCGTCAATTCCTATCCAAATTGCACAATAATCATTACCAACTGCTGATTTAATTGAGGGAGCTATCCACGAACCGTATACAGCGGAAACAGAATTTTGCGCTGGAGTATTAAGATTATTTGCTGCCACATAACCACACCAGTTCGTACTTGTTGCCTGATTTTTTGGTATGCCTTTGCCTGCAATTCGCGGACCAGGTACATGAGGATGTGAAACGTGTCCTGCCCTTTGGGCAACGGGTTTTAAAACACATTCAATTTGTTTATAGCCCTCATGAATGCCATAAATCATTGCATTGTTACTGAGAACTAATAAGAAAAATAGTATACGCATTTTCATTCTACAACTCCTGGTTAGGGCCCGACAAATCTTTAGTCCACTTCTTCACATCAACTTCTGGATATTTATTGTAACCTGTAGTAAACAATGCTGATTCTTTGCCTTTGAGATACGTATCAAAAAAAGCAATAATGTAATCGTCAATAATGCCACAAATTTTATTAGGATTAGCATCCAATAAGTGTATTGGACTGAAAAAATTAAATATCCTAAAAATTAAAAAGCTATTCAACAGCAATGGATAATCAGTAAAAGAATTATGCACAGCCCCTTTAATGATAAGCCTGTAGGCATCTTTGCTTGTAGCAGCAAAAAATTTATTAATATCAGCGACCTTTCCTGCAGACCAATGTCGCTTTTCTCCCGTTTTTTCTGAGACGGTCATAAACATATAGGGTTTGTCCAGCCCAACCGGCAAATTTTGAGTAAACAGGCCACCATCCAAATTGATACATGCTTTTATCCGACTATCAATGCGACACATTTGTGTTGCAACACCACCACCAAATGAATGGCCAATGACGCCAATACGGGCAAGGTCAATTTTGCCTACAAACATTGATGGCGGATTGCCGGTGTCAAATTTTTCAAGCATATCAAGAGCAAACTGAATATCGTGTATCCATACAGCAAGTTCATTGGTCCAATATTGTTGCACGACAGGTTCGCTATCCCAATATTGACTTGCATTTTCTCGCGTAACAAAAGATTTAATTTTTCTACCATCAGGAAAACTGACTACTGCGCTGGCATACGTGTGTGAAATACCGACAACAATGTAACCTTGACTAGCAAGATTTTCGCAGTGTGCTGTATAATCCGTAGGTATTCCTGTAATTCCATGCGAAACGATTATGACAGGATATTTTATAGAAGCTTTGACAAGAGGCGCATGGTGAACTGCATGGGTATAAACATCATTGAGGCGGTTAAGTAAAAAATAGGGAATATTGTACCCTTCGTTAACCCGTTTTTTTAAATAATCGATTGCTTCAACAGGATATCGAATAAGCGCTATTTGCTTTTCTCCAGCTGCTGGATACCAAAATTGCACCATTAATTCCCTGTTATCGTCTGGTCTTTCCGAATAAATCTCATTACGATTTTTATCCTTCCAATCATACAAAACGGTACCAACAGCATGGGGTCCGGTGAGCGGCGGAAAAAGGCAAGGACGCTGTAAGAAAAATGCATAAATCACCAAAGAAAAGAAAAGCGCCATGCAGACAATAAAAATAACGTTTAGGTATCTTAAAAATTGATTCATATTTTCATAATCATAGTTTACTGATTTTTAAATATCTTTTCACGTTGTTGCTCTTCTGAAGAAGACATCTTTTTATACAGAAATTAATGTAAACGAATTATGAATCAAAAATCTAGAATCTTGAGAAAAAAAACAATCACTTCAAAAAAGCACACGAATTTATGCAAATAAAGAGGGTGTTCGTCGATAAACAACGAACACCCTCTTCATTTGCATAAAGCGTTTATGCTACTCGTAAAATAAGTACTGAAGCATTATCCGTGGCAGGACCTCCTGTTGGTACAGAAGTTAATGATACATTTGCCGCAATTCCGGCATGTTTAGTGGCATTATGAAGTTTTACAAGCGTACCTGCATTCAAACGTGCTATCACTTGTCCATTAACTGCTAAGGTTCCATCAGCAGCTAGACTAGTAGTTTGGATATCGCTTTGGAATCGAGATTGAGGAATGAGTGTTCCATTAGCGAACAAATCAAATGCAAGCGGATCTGGGGGTGTAAGATGAGCAGGTGTTCCTCTCACTTGAAATATAATCAGATATGTTCCGGTTGTGTGCACGGTAAATGCTGTTCCATTAGAAGCAGGCGGTGTTATATCTGCAGTATGGGGAGCAGTGCTCAAATTAAAATGGATAAAACCATTGGCAAGAACAGTCGCTGTTTGAGAACTAGCAGCAAATGCATATCCTACTGCTGCCTGTACATCACATCCAAAAAATAATAAAAACGCTAGTACTGAAATCTTGAGCCATGTCTGAGTACGATAATTCATAGGTAACTCCTTTTAGGGTTATCATTATAATGGTTTATCCTGCGTTATACATTGAGGCGTAAGATAGTAAGTACGGCATTGACTACTGGAAATCCTACTACTGATGCATGCAAGGTCACCACGGATGTTTGCGAATTCGTAATATTGCGAAGTTGAATGGTTGTATGAGCTGGCAAGGTTGCTATTGCAAATCCGTTAACCTGTTCACTTCCGGAGGAAGATAGACTCGTCGTTTGGTTATCGGCTGCAAATTGAGATGCTGCAATCGCTGTTCCATTAGCTGCCACTTCAAATATGAGAGGATGTGGCGGTGTAAGCTGGTCAGGTGCACCTCTCACATGAAACATAATGAGATACGTTCCGGCTTCGATGAGATTAAATGTAGTTCCATTACTGGCGGGAGGAGTGATGTTTGAAGTGTGAGGGGCAGTGCTGGTATCAAATTTGACAAGACCGCCACCTAAAATAGATTGATGACCAATATTAGAGGCCTCTGCATAACCCACTATATTAAGGCTTCTGAGTAGAGAGGTATCAATGTTTCCGCTATCTAACATTTCTTGTACACCAGCATCTTCAAAAGCTCGTGAGGTTTTTTGAGCAGAGGTACCATCTTTGGTCTGATCGTTTCTCTGCACACTCGCATTAAGACTAAGACTCAACAAAAGTGCAAAAGCCGCACTTTTTAGCCTCAGCCTTCTGCCTGATTGATTCATACACAACTCCTTTAAAATGTAACTGTTTATTAAAAAGACAAGAACATTGCTTAAAAAATGTAACTGAAACTTGAAGAGAAAATCTAGAATCTTTAATAAATCGAGAAAAAGAAAAAGGGGCCTGCAACCAATTGGTTGCAGGCCCCTTTTTCTTTTTAGTTTATTTTTAGTTCATCACTCTTAATTGTTGCCTTTTGTCATTTGTAAACCTTCAAGCACAGTAATTGCTGTATCGTTCTCATCAAGTTCTATGGTGTTTGGTTGTCGTCCTTGAGTCTCAGGATCTGTTACGGCTATCATTGTTTTGTGAGGCATAACCGAGCTTGGAATCCACGAACCTTTAGGCTCATGGACCCTGATGTCCAATGAAACGGTTTGACCTGGATCAACAGAAATTATTGGGTTGCCCACAGTATTGCCCATATCATGTCCCTTACGCCCCGCATCCCATACATCAACCGATATACCCGACTTATTAGTGACGGATACTTTACGAGGGTGACTTCCAGCCATACAATTCAAAGAAAACATTGCTACGACTGCGAATGCTAATAGTTTTTTCATAAGAATCTCCTTCTTTATACTTGAGTAAACTCTACATCATTCTCCTTATCCTAAGTCTAATCTATTTATTTTCTATTTGTCAATTGTATTGATATTCTCATAAACCAGGGAAAGTGGTGTAAAAAAAGAGTAAAATGACCAAAAACTCATTAAAAATGGGTGTTTTCTGGGGCAAGATAGGAAAAAGTTGAAAGCCTCACATTTCTGCCGGCTGTAACTTATGGCTCTCTAATTTTTTTAATTCAAGGGATGCAAGTAATTGCTTTTTCTCTATGAATTTGAATAACCTGGCAAAGATACGATTGACACAAAGATCTGATGAGGAGAAAGTTATCATGACTCAATTTAAAAAAACGTTATTACTCGTTTTAACCATTTGCAGCTTAGGAATACTTTTTTACTATGTACAACAGCGCAATGTACAACAGAAAAATCTCACCGATCCAGCATTTAACACGGTTATTGGTTGGGCACAAGCCTGCTTTAATGCCTATCCAGAGTATGATACCGCCATTGAACCTGATAAAGAGCCTTATCCTCAAACAATATTGCCATGGGATCTTTTAATTGGCAGCATTGACCAGTGTATTACCAAATTTATTGATGCAGGTTATTACCAAAAAGAAAAATGGATTGATGCTCAAATCCCCCCTCAAGATTTTTTACAAATTATTTCCAACAACACCATGTTTCGTTATATCGAAATATTCCTAGCTAACAAACCAGATGAAGCAGCTGAAATGAAAAAAATTGAACATGAGATGCGTATGGTTGATACGAAACATCCTTTTGCTCAAAAGTTACATCTGGAACCTGGAAGTAAAATTTGTTTCTTTGGCGATATCCACAGCAGTATACATTCTTTGTTAAGAAGCCTGGTGCGATTAGTTGCTGATGGTTTTCTCAATGATGATTTTACGCTCGCTCAACCAAATCATTATATCATTTGCGATGGAGACTTTGGTGATTTGGGGCGCTATGGCTCCGAAGTCTTGTACACATTGATGAAGCTTAAAGCAACAAACATGAATAGAGTTTTTTTGGTACGAGGAAATCATGATAAATCTGCAGCACGGGTTGAATGCAATCTTATTTGGGAATTGAAATCAAAATATCCATTACAAGAAACACTCAATGCAATTACACGCATTTACCGACTTCTTCCAGCAGCCATTTATGTTGGCCCTTGTAAAGATGAAAATAATAATGATGTTTTTATTCAGTGCTGCCACGGTGGAATTGAAATAGGATTCGATCCAGCTCTTCTTTTAAATACTGCAAATAAAAATCAGATGTTTCAAAAAATCAATGCATTTGATGAATCTATGGTACAGCGACTGATTGACGCTCAGGTATTGGATAACAACGTGCGACAAGATAATAATATTGATGGCTTTGTTTGGAGCGATTTTAAACAAAAGCTTGATGGAAAAATAGCGTTAAATCTGGAGAGAAAATTTGGCTATGTGCTTGATATAGAAGCTATGCATAAGTTTTTAAAAGTTACTAACATTAAAGCTTTTTTCCGTGCTCATCAAGATAAACACTTTGGTCTTAAATTGTTTTTCGCTGAAGGAACAACCGTCCCAGAAAATGTTCTAAAAAAACACTCGGAATACCCAAATGGGCCTTATCATTGGATTGATGTTGTATCTGCTGATGATCAGGCAAACCCTGATGGATTTTTGGTAAGTAAGTATGGCCCTGTTTATACCTTTTCCACGGCAGCTGAGGGCAGAGGTTTGATAAGCGATTGCTATGGCATTTTTACCACCGCCGAGCACTACGCTGACTGGCGCCTTAAACCTCATGAACACATACTCCCAGAAAAACGATTGGGGTATTATGTCACCATGAATCTGGACAAAAAAGAGCCAAATGCCCGTCTAATAAATGTACGTTTTTCCCATATACAGAATCGATAATAGGGAGGAGAAACTGCTCTCCTCCCTATCTTTTAATTACTTGGTACTTTTCATTACTGCAACCGATTTTTCTAATGCATCAAGCCGAGCAAGCGCATCAGTCAAAATGATGTTTTGTTTTTGATATTCATTGAGGATCATTGGCACCAGTAAGTGATACCGAACCGTTTCTGGTTGGCCATCTTTTGGTGAATAAACAACGAGATCTGGAGCAATCTTGGCAACTTCTTCCGCAACTAAACCGTACTGTAGCAATCCTACTGGATCAATCTCTTTTTTATATTTGAATGAAACAGGACGAAGTTTAAGAAGATTTTCTGATGCTTTACCCATGTCTTTGACCTCATCTTTATATCGTTGAGACGAAGTAATGGTTCCAAGCTTTCCATTGCTATCAACATGGACAGGACAACCACCTGATATTGTTGCACCATCAATACCAGCAATATAACAAGCAGAGTGTGAACCTGTTGTTCCAATTCTGATAACGTCAGACTCGCCTACCGTGCCACTGTTCCCAACAATAATATTGCCGCTCTCGCTGCCCGTATAACCACTTCCAGAACCACTCCCAATCGCAATGTTTTGATTGCCTGTTGTAAGTGAAAACAGCGTTGTATCTCCGAGCGCAGTATTATGCCCGCCAGTGATATTATTTTTTAAGCTTTCGTAACCAACCGCAACATTGTGTCCACCTAACGTGTTAGCAAAAAGACTCGAAGCTCCCACAGCGACATTACGATCACCTCTGGTATTATGATAAAGACTCGAATCGCCTACAGCAGTATTTTGTGTGCCAGTCGTATTAGAAGAAAGACTTTGAGCTCCTACAGCAGTATTTGAACTTCCGGCAGTATTAGAAACAAGAGTCTCAAATCCTATTGCAGTATTATAATCACCTACCGAATCATAAAGAAGTGACAATGTCCCTACCGCAGTATTAGCAAAGCTTGATTGGGTGTACGCAAGGCTTAAGAAACCTACAGAGGTATTACCAGACCCTTCACGATTAGAATAAAGGCTTCCAGCTCCTACAGCGGTGTTTATCGACCCGCTGGTATTCAATAAAAGACTAAATGCTCCTATAGCAGTATTTATAGTGCCCTCTGTATTGCTAAAAAGTGAACCAACTCCTACACCCACGTTAAAATCACCCGTTAGCGAAAAATTACCGGCATTGGCACCAACAAAAGTATTTTCTATCCCATAATTGTGAAGAAAAGGGACGCCATTAATTTGTAATGATCCATTGTTAGCTGGTGTGGCAACCGGAAGTGAGATGCTTCCACTAAATGTTATTGTTGTTGAAGGATCAAGAGGATCAATTTCATTAACAAGAAGTGTCTCTCCTTCGATAATCAAATTGTTGGCCACTTGCAAATGACCGCTCACCTTGATCGTTCCTGTATCGTCTGGAACATAATTATTAACACTTACTTGATTTGCTTGCCCCATGGGAACATTTTTTTTCCACGGACTTATTTCATTGGTCAGTAAAATACCCCCCGACACCATTTTTCCTGTATCAGGAGTCGAGCTGCTGCTCACCAGCAACTTAGGCGTATTTAGCGTTGGAAATGCATCTCTTGTTATTTCGGTATCAAAAGGTGCAAGTTCTGGTTGGTTTGCCGGAACATTGTTTAATTTGCCAAGATCAGCGACATCAAAAACCTGAGCATCAGGAGCCACATACAATTCACAACAAGCAACAGATCTTTGAGGAAGTTTGCCATCCCTGCAAAGTCGCGCAGATACCATATTTTCTTTATCGCAGGTAAAAGCTACTGCACAAGGTTCTGATTGAACTAATTGTTGAATGTAGGTAAGTTTTTTTTGAGCCTCTGCTTTGTTTTGATCGGTCGCCACGACAGAACACATTTCTTCTGCAACATTTATTACATCCTGATGAGGTACCGTTCTATAACCGTCATGCACTCGTTTACAGCATTTTTGTAAAAGAGCTGAATGTGTTTTTTGATGTGGATGATTCTGAATCGAAGAAAATAATGCGCGGCCTGTTTTACCAAGACACAACAATGCTTCTGCTGATTCAACAATAGAAAGGATATCATGAGGGGTTAAATCATTTTCTCTATCAGAAGTATTGATGTGCGTTGATGGTGTTTGAGCGGCTTGCAACACAACGCCAGACAAAGCGTTAAGCACCAAAAGCCAGACAAGAAGTTGTGCTCTTTTTCTTAAGTTAAATAAAAATAGTTTCTTCATACTCTTCTTCCCTTTTTAAAAAAATAAATGTGAAAAAAACGACGCAAAAATTAAATGTTGAGCGATCCTCCTTTAGCTAATTTTATAAAATTATTAATTAAATACTCTATTGAAAATCATCTATTAGGGCGATGTTGTCAATAGACAATTGACACTCTTTTCAAGAAACAAAAAAGATTTTTCTGATGGTATCGGCACTCTCACGTAATTGAAATTACCTTCCCACCCGTAAGACTTTCAAGAACCACAGCATCCATATTAAACACCGCATTCGGCGTTCCTGCCGCAGCCCATACTTCTTTGAATTTTAATAAATCTTGATCTATGTAAGTCTCTATTTGTTGTTTGTGACCAATGGGTGGGATTCCACCAATCGCAAATCCGGTGACCTCGCGCGTAAAGTTGGCGTCTGCTTTGCCAATTTCTTCGCCAACATGCTGCGCAATCGCTTTTTCATTTACACGATTAACACCACTTGCAAGTACTAAAATTGGTCTGTTGGTTTGCTTCGTGCAAAAAATTAACGATTTAACAATTTGTGCAACTTCACAGCCAATAGCAGCTGCTGCCTCTTGAGCAGTGCGCGTGCTTGCGGGCATTTCAACAACGCGGGCAGCTATCCCTTTTTTGGTCAACACATCTTGAACGCTTTGCGCACTTTTTGAAAGTGTTTCGTTATTAATTTCAGGATTATTCATAATAAAAGCTTTCTGATAATTTTTTTGAATTACTTCTTTTTCTTTGCCAAAATTAAACGGGTTTCAATTTCACCCGATTCAAACATTCTACAAAGACTGCTCCAGGTTGCAATGCAACCTTCTAAGAATTGAGCATCAAACAGTACTCTAATTTCATCACCTTTGGTGCCATACAATAAATCTAACTCTTGGCGCATGTCATTCAAATACAAATATGAGCTATCGTCACTTTCAACATCTATAAAGCCCGCTTGGGTTAAAAAAGAAACATATTCTGTAATCGTTGCAAAATGCATCGCCGTACCATAACTATCAAAATTCCAGCATTGCAAAAAATCTTGACTTGGCGACCACCCTTTCCAAAACCAATCCATAATTACGATCATGCCGCCTGGTTTAAGCACACGATAAAGTTCTTTAAATAATGCCTGCTTGTTTTGAACATGAATAATACTCTCTTTTGAGAAAATAATATCAAAAGTAGCGTCTGCAAATGACAGTAAATTGTCATGAATTGTTGTAAAATTCACGCTGGATATAAAACCTCGCGCCTGCGTACTGTTATTTGCTTTTTCTATCAATGATGGATCAACATCAACACCTATAACTCGAGCATTATGTTTTTTAGCCAAATGAAACGCAGGCCCACCCAAACCACAACCAAAATCCAACACTGCTTTGTTGTTTAATTCGATATTTTGCACCATGAAATCAACGCGTTCGTCATGGCCTTGCGATAAGTAGCCCTCGCCATTAAAAAATTGTAAAAGTTTTAACTCTGTATCGGTATAAAGTTTATCGGTGGATTTTTGGAGGGATGTTTCTTGCATAACGATATCTCTAGATTTTGCATTAACCAAACCAAACAGAACAAACACAGCACTCAAAACAATAATACCCAACATATCTTTCATGCTTTCTTTGATTGAATAATTTGAGCCCCAACCTGACCTGGTTATTAACAACAGCTTTGATTTTTTGTTGGATTTGATGTTCGAATCTGATGCCAAATTGCCGCAAATTTTTCAGGGTCACAGGCTCTAATATCAGCAAGAAAAACTTCATGATCGCTTGGATTCATATGTGGAAAAAGCACTTCTAACATCTCAATCATATCTTCAGGCGTCATCATGTTATACGTTTTGAATTCTACTTTACTCAGTTCTTCATCGCTATACAGTCTTTGTAATTCAGGCAAGATGACCGTTTCTTCTTCATGCAAATGTAAAAGATTGTCACCAGCAAATTTTCTAAACCACACATAAAACTGGTACCCCAGCTCGACTTGTTCTTCAGGCTCTGAGCTTTCCATAACCTTTTTGAGTCGCTCTTCTAAATCAGCGATCTGTTGTTCATACTGCACATGGTCTTGCTCAACATGTTTATAAACCTCAGATCCCTTTTTTCTGAGCAATTCATGGAGGGTTTCGTTTTCATAATGAGCATGACCCTTGAGCATGTGGATAAGAGCATCAAACGCCTGCTTAACTTTTGCTACCTCATCTTGTTTTCGAAAATCTATTTTTGCTATTAATCGTTCTACATCATTGACTGCAGCACTGACATATTTATGCTCACGATAAAACTTATAGCGCATGAAAACTCCTAAAAATGGGGTGCTCAACAAAAAATTGACTTGTCATAGGCATTAGTGTTGCAATAATTGAATTAAGATACTTTCTTTTCATATAAGATCTCTTGTTTTAAAGGTAAAAACATGATTTTTAACATGATATCTATCCTTTTCTTATTATTCAATTGTTGTTTTTCATATTCTTCTTGTTCTCAACTATCGGAAAATATACGTAAGAACCTCGATGAAATACACTACATTTTTTGTATTGATGGTGGTGGGAGCAAAACAGAATTGCAGATAGTGGATAAACTCGGAAATATTATGCAGCTTCATCAGCATGGACAAAAGCAGGATCTTATCAAAGCAGGTTCTTCAAATTTTACGATCGTCGGAGAGCATGGAATTAAACAGGTGGTAAAAAATTTATGTGATGATGTTACCATGACATCGTTAAACTGCAGCTTATCTTCTATCATTAAGCAATCTCTCGTGGTGGGTGGATTTGCTGGAGGCGGACGACCAGAAGCAAAAATAGCCTTACGATCAGCCTTTAAAGAATATGGCTTTGATGACAAAAATATTATCATAACCACCGATGCTGATATGGCATTAGAGCTTGCTGACAATCCCGGCATCATTATAATCGCTGGAACCGGATCAATTTGTTTGGGGAAAAAAGATGAAACCGTTTTTCACGTTGGCGGTTTGGGAAGATATATAGGAGATGAAGGAAGCGGTTATAAAATTGGCATGGGCGCATTAAAAGTAGCATTGGAAGAAGAGTATGGGTGGGGAAATCATACATCTCTTACCCAAGAATTAAGAATGCACTTCAATCAACCTGATCTCAAAAACTTGGTTACGCCCTTTTATCAAGGAACCATAACTCCGGATGAAATAGCAGCGCTAACACCTCTTGTCTTTAATCAAGCAGCTCAAGGAGATGTCCTTGCGCAAAATATCATAGATAATGCAGCTCATAATGCAGGGTGGTTATTAAAAACGATAGTTAAAAAGGGAAACTTTCAACCTTGTCCTCTTCATTTAGTAGGCGGTGTCTTTAAAAATAGTTCTATGGATTTTTTTATTCAAAAAATGCTTGCTTTTGCAGAGTTGGCTGGATGGCCGATTGTTAACAATGCGCACGATCATATTGCAACCGTAGCGGTTCAAAAATTATTAGGTTCACTTAAAAAGTAGAGATTCATCATCAAGATCTGACTTATTTGATGTCGTACGAGTAATTTTTGTTTTATCTTTTGGCGTATTGTCTCTAAAAATACTGAGAATTGCGAGCATTGCCATGGCAAGCCCAACGCTACCAGATTTTAAGCTGCCATGCCTCACTGAACGTAGAATACGTGCAAGAAGATATCCAATAATTATAAGAATGCCCAACGTTATAACATAGGGCAATACAACTGAGCACGTCATACTTTACTCGCTTTTCTATCGTACATTTTTAGATCAACCTATAATTTTGTACACAATGGGAATGAAAAAATATAATCCAATATCATTAATCAAATGGGCAAGCATTGCCACTTCAAATCCTTTACGCCAAAATACATAGCCGAATAAAACTCCGCTGATACTATTGAGCAGCAACACCCTTAAGACTATCAATGGAGTATCTGGTGTAATTGCATGTACAAAATTTGGTAAATGGCAAAGACCAAAAACAAGTGACGTTATGATGATTGCATTCCACATGATTGTGTTTTTATGTACCTGTTTGAACATCTTTGTAAGCAATACTGCAATTGCTGAAAGGAAAAAAAGTTGCATGAATACTTCTTCATTAAATGCCCCATATATAGATCCAATCAATCCATACAGTGGGGGGGTATTAATTGTAAGATAATGCAAACTAAACTGGGCAGTTGGTAATAATTTGTCCACAGTAACTTGTAGAAATGTACATAACATTCCTACTAAAAGTCCTGGCTTAATAAGGCTATTCATTACAGTGGTATTTTTATCTAAAAATAGAAACTTAATTCCTATTTTTTGGGCAAATTTTCTACCAAAAAATATGAGTATGCCAAAACAAATCATGCCTTCCAAAGCCATAAGAAATATTAATGATAATGTTAGCTCATGAGGAAAAATTCCACCCATTAATATTGATGTATTTTGCATGAAGGGAAGTACAGAAAGTGATCCTATAATGCAGCCAATCCATATTAAAATCGAATACATGT
>Ga0207111_10085_pt1 | contig 26520 bp, 26 predicted proteins | sample Alteio_BWMinHeat_71_FD_153577 | JGI IMG/M metagenome (GOLD analysis project Ga0207111, IMG submission 153577) | Enriched cells from forest soil in Barre Woods Harvard Forest LTER site, Petersham, Massachusetts, United States -... | ecosystem: Environmental > Terrestrial > Soil > Temperate forest >... | reverse complement strand
GATTCGGATTGGATGCGCGTGCGAAGCGTTAGATCGCGCTGGCCCTTGCCATCGGCTTCATAGCGGACGGTGTTTTGGATGAGTTCGAAGGTGTAAGGCTCTTTAGCGTTGGAATCTTCGCCGGGAGGAGTGGCGGGTTTGGAAGCGGTGGGAGCAGGCGCGGGGGGAGTCTGCGCCGCGAGGATCGGAGAAGAAAGAGAAACCAGGATGAAGCCGAGAACAAGCGAGAGGATCGAACGCATCAAAAGCCTTCCCAAGTCGAAGCGCGCAATGACATGTTAACTCATATCAGTCTCTTCCTCAGTGGATATTCCTGGTAGCAGAAATCTAATTGCGGAGAGGGGATTAAGGAAAGCAAGCAATGATTGGGGTTCTAAGGCTTTTCGTCGGGGGTGGCGGCGGAGAGTTGTTCGAGGAATTCCTCGGCGCTGCGCTGAATATGATCGTCGGGATCGTGGAGGGCGAGTTCGGCGGCGCGCTTTGGGGCGTCGCCGGGGGCTCTTCGGAGCAGGCCGAAGGCGGCTTGGCGCGCTTCGTAATCAGGATTGGATTTCAGAATCTGGAAGAGAGGCTCGAGCATGTCCTTGGATAATGCAGCTTTGTCGAAGCCGATCAGGGGCTTGAGGGTGAGCACTGCCGATTGTTGTACACCGGAATCGGCATCGCTCAAAGCCGCGGTCACCACTCGCACAATCCGTGGGTCGATCTGGTCTGCCCGTAAGATGATGGAGAGCAGGCCTCCTTGTGCGGCGGTCTGGCGGCATGCGCTGTGATCGCGGAGCATGGCGAGAAGCTGGTCGAGCCCCGAGGAATCGGTATTGGCGAGTGCCGCGCCAGCCCATTGAATGAATCGTTGCGACTTCATGGCCTGGCCGTCTTCTGCGGTTAATTCCTGCGCGGACGAATCGTCCGAGTACTTGGCTGGCGGTTTCCAGGAGGTGCAGACTTCGGACAAGGCCTTGAGAAGTTCTTTGCGGGCAGGCTCGCCTCTTAGAAACTCTTCCATTCCGCGAGGAATCTGGTCGGCACGACGCGCGAGCTGGACCAGAGGCGCGGCTACTTGCGCGTCCGGGAATCTTACGAGCACATCCAGCAGCTTTGGGGCGTTTTCGGGATCGACGTTGGCAAGGGCCGCAAGCAGCGGCGGGACAAGAACGTTGGGATCCTGGATCTCATCCAATTCGCGCATTACAAGCTCCCACTGAAAACCTTCGGCGGCCTGCAGACGTTGGAGCAACTCTGCGACGGTGGGCTTCTTCTCCGACTGAGCGAAGGCGGCGGACAACCCGAAGAAAAAGGTTAAACCGAAAGCAACGACAGCGAGGCGAAGTTTCCAGTTCATGGCACCCAACGCTTTCTTTTCAGAGACAGTTTCATTCTTTCGCCCTAGAAGGGGCAGGGCAAGGGCCATAGCCAGTGGCGCATCGTAAGTGATATGAGGGAAAGAGCTTATTTACGACGCGGGAGGGAGAACCGCGGGCCCGGAGTGCGGGAGCCACGCCACGCTGTGTTGTGCGGGACGCGGGGGCGTGTAGTGGACGGGGAGGTGTGCAAAAGTGGACAGCGTGACAGCCAGATTTTGCCCCATCTTATAGAACGAAAGCTGTGTGGCCGAGCTGGAAACCCTCTCTTGCCAGTTTTGGCCATGAAGTGGGCCGCGAATTCCAATTGGACCACAATCGATCGTAAGGAGGGCAGGAGAGAAATGCGAATTCAAGTCAAAAAGGTGTTTTGGGTGAGGGCGGCGCTTGCGACCGTGGCGCTGGCCGGTGCGCTCCTATTCATCGGAGTACCGGCGGTACGCGCTGATGAAGGATCGTGCCAGCGTCGGATCGCGAAAGCGGATCATCGTCTGCACGAAGCGGTTGAACACCATGGATGGGAAAGCAGGCAAGCGGTAAACGCGCGGCAGCAATTGCATGAAGCGCGGGAGTACTGTTGGTCGCATGCGCACAAGTGGTGGGATGAAGATAGCCATCGGTGGCATACCGATCGAGACTGGGACGATCACGACCACGATCATGGCCGCGATCATGATCGTGACCACAACTAGGCCAAGGCCAATCTTTGTCCCCGGAAGGGGCGTAACCGAGCGTGACCGGTTGCGCCCTTTTTTTATGTGGAAACGAGGGCGACGGTGGCCGCTCTGGCAGTCCGTGGACTGACGATGTGGGGTAGATCGCATTCCCCGAGCAGGATCGCCTGTTAACAGTCTTGGCCGGTATGGCGTCTTGGAAGGCAGTAGGCGAAGAATCGTTGACCCTTTTCGGGAGGACTGGCCATGACGCGAAAACATTCACGCGCAATGTCTTACATTCTGCTGGTTTGCTGCCTGGCGATTTCATCGGGGCTGCTAGGGAGGGAGGCTCGTCCGGTGGCCCCCGGATTGACGGCGCACGAATGGGGCACGTTTACATCGATTGCCGGCGAGAAGGGCCAGGCGGTGGAGTGGTCGGCGCTGAGTGGAGCGACGGACCTGCCGGGATTCGTAGAACAATTTCGCAATGCAGGGTTCAAGCTGGGGCTGCGCGGAACGGTGCGCATGGAGACGCCGGTGATTTATTTCTACGATTCGCGGGAGACTACCGTGTCGGTAAAGGTGAGTTTTTCGAGAGGGGTGATCACCGAGTGGTATCCGCACGCTAACCGGGTTGAGCCGCAAACGCCGCTGTACGACGCGGCGCTCTCCAGCAAAAAACCGGATGGAAGCATCGCGTGGGACGCGGTTACGGTGGCGCCCAATCTGCGGGCGGACTTCCCTGCGGAAGGCCGCGAAAGCCACTACTACGCTGCGCGGCAGACTTCCGCGACGCCGCTGCGGGTAGAGACGTCAAGCGGCGAGCAGAAGGAAAAGTTTCTTTTCTATCGAGGCGTCGCCGCGTTTGCGTTGCCGATTTCGGCCAGGCTCACGGCCGAGGGCAACGTGGTGGCTGAGAATCACGCGGAACAAGAAATACCCAACGTGATTCTGTTCGAACGGCGCGGGGAGAGAGTCGGATACCGCCTCGGCGGCGCGGTGGAAAGCAAGATGACGCTTGAGCCGCCTCCGCTTACGGAAACCATCGATTCGCTGAGCCGAGAATTGGAAGGGGTGCTGATTTCGCAGGGACTGTATCAGGACGAGGCGCAAGCCATGGTGGAGACGTGGCGGAATTCGTGGTTCGAGGAAGGCAGCCGGCTGTTGTACATCGTGCCGACAGGATTCGTGAACAGGGTGCTGCCGCTAACGATAAGTCCCGCGCCGGTGCAGACGGTGCGCGTGTTTGTGGGACGACTGGAACTGGTTACTCCTGCAACGGAAAGAGCCGTGGAACGTGCGGTGGCGAGCAAGGATCAAGTGACGCTGGCGAAATACGGACGCTTCCTGGAGCCCATTCTGGAGGCGATGATGAAGAAAGAGCGGAATCCGGCTAGACTGCAACAACTTCAGCAGTCGCTAAATGCGGTCTACAGTGCAGTGGTGGCGGAGAACCTGGGCAGGTATTGAACCCAGACAGTTTTGTGGACAACTGCACTTTTGGCGGCAACGAAACGCCCTGCTTATTTTGCGGCCGGGAGTAGTTCCGGGCCGTAGAACTCCTTTACCGGAATGTAGACGGAACCGAGGCCGCCGGAGCCAACATCGCGCAGGACCACGCGAATTTCGCTGGACTCCGGCAACACCCCGACATTTCGCTGAAGAATGATTCCGACCTTGCAAAAGTATTCGTACTGTTTTTGATCGAAATTGATGTCGAAGTGCTGCTTGTCGGCAGCGATGATATTGCCTGCGGCGTCGCTCTGAACAAAGAGCATGTCCAGCGCACCTTTCTGGCGGCTGTCGGATTCCTTCAACAAAAATTGTTTGGGGTCGAGCGCGACTTGCAACTGGAGGGTTCTGCTGGAAAGCGGCTCCAAGGGTTTGCCGTTGACGACGATGCCGAGGCTGGTGGTTTCCAAAGGGCTCAAGGCCGCTTCATGTAACTCGGATTTAACGACTTCCTCGCTGCCGGCGCGATCCGCGAAAGCGTAGTAGCCCTGGCGGTAACGGAGATGCGCGCCGGAGAGGCTGGATTTCACTTTGATTTCGCGGTACTTGCCGTCCCATTTGCCATGGTCGGGATAAAAACCGATGGTGCAGGCGTGGCGAGCATCGTCAAAGGCGCTCCGGACAGCGCCGCGAATGTCGTTGTTGCCGTAGTAGGCTTTGCCGCCGGTGCGGTCGGCGAGGAGGTTGGCGGTGTCATGGAGGTCCTGGCGGCCGTAAAAGCCGCCGGAGGAAAGAGAAGGCTGGGCGGTCGATGAGCGAATTTCTGGACTCATGCCAATGGTTCCCGTACCCGTCTCGACGCCGCGAGCATCGACCGGATAGATAGCCATATTCGCGCGATTGAGCGCGTCTGTGGCTTTCTTGACGGCGTCCGTTTGCAAACCGGATTCGCGCTCATTGCGAGTGAGCTGGTTGGTGGGATCGCCGCCACCCCCCGGCTGACTTCGGCCAGCGCCCGCGACCGATCGAGGATCACCGCCAGCGCCGGAACCAGTAACCGGCTGCATCTGGACCTGGGGGTTGCCGAGCTGGCTCATGCCGATTTGAATGGGGAATCCTCCGGAAACCCAGATGAGGTTCTTGCGGCCGGGAAGCGTGGCGGTGTGATTGGCGATGGCTTCGAGAGCGCCAGCGGTGGTGCCGATGCGGTTCAGAGTGTTTTGGTCGGCGATCTGGCCCTCGGCATTGTTCAAGGCGTTCTGGAAGCCCTGCCACTGGGGGTCACCGGTGAGGCTTACTAAATCGAGAGCCTGAGAATTCGAGGCGTCAAAGGCCGCGACCTCTTTCGGAGTGAAGCGGCTCACGGCGTCGACAAGTGTGGAAACGTCTCGTGTGAAATCGTGGAGAACGACGAGTTTGGTGGTGAGCGCGTAAATGGCCACGTGATCCTGGGGTTTGATGGTTTGCAGAAAACGGCCAACCTGCTGGCGGACGTAGGTTTGATCCTGCGAGGAAGTGTTGAGGGTGTCGAATAGGATGACGTTGATGGCGCCGGGATCTTCACCTTTCAGGTCAAAGCGGTTGGTGAAATAGTGCGGAGGCAGAGCCGGAGGCGGCGCAGGAGGAGCCAGGCTTGCACAACTGAAGACGGAGATCTTCTGCGGTTTGCCATCGTCTAGAACTGTAAAGTCTTCCTTCTTGAGACCGATGAGTGGCTGGCCTTTGCCGTCCTGGGCGATGACGCTGATTTGCACCAGGCGCGTGGTGGAGCGGATGACGTTGGGCTGCTGATTTGGCGCGGGAGCAGGCGTGGAGGCGGGAGCTTGGTGCGCGGCGAGCGAAACAGGAGAAAACGTCAGCAGAAAAGAAAGTCCCACAGCAGGCAGGCGCGCCAGCATGACATCTCCCTCAATTCGAATGGGCCAGTAGCAACTTACACTAAACCGGGAAGTTTGTGTCTGCAAGTGGGACGCATGAGGAGGCACCTGGTTGCATGCAGGGAAGATTTCCCGGTGGTCGTCGCGACGACTGAATTCAGAGATTCAGTCGAATTCGCGGCGGGGTGCGGATTGGTCGAGGCTGACGCGTCCGGCGGCGATGTCGGCTTTGAAATAGTTTTCGCCTTTGATCGGGGCGCCGGCCAGGCGGCGGAGCATGGCGACTTGGCCGATGTGCGTGAGGGCGTCGGCGATCGGGCCTTGCAAGAGGCTTTCGATGGAAGCGTGGAGTGGCTCGGGAGAGGCCAGGTAATCGTCGAACCTTTTTAGGGCGGCGAAGAAGCGTTCGACTTCGCCGTTCCAGGCGAGTGGTGTGGAGTCGTGCCAGGTCTGCTTCCCTTGGGAGATGGAAAGCGCCCAGTCAAAGAGATCACCCAGGTGCGCGAGGATTTGCGCGGGGGTGCGCGATTTGTCGCCGATGGGGAAACTGGCGAAATGCTCGGGAGCGCCACGCAGGGCTTTGGCGCCACGATAGGCGACGGTGGCTACGGCGTGGCGGAGGAGTTGGCGGGCTGGGTCGGCGGATGAGGACATGCGGTGATTCCCTTCTCTCTCAGGATTGCAGAATAAGAGTTTTAACACAGAGATCGCGGAGAACACAGAGGGCGCGGAGAAGAAACGTAGCGGCCCCGGGCTAAAGCCCCGGCGCCTACATTTTGATGCAACGTTGCGCCTCCAAAACTTTGTGCTAGCATAGAATATCGGTATTCTACAGGGGAATACCGAACCGCTGGAACGATAGGCCGGAGTCATCCGCATTTTTTGAGGAGCGCATCGGCAATGATCAGGTGCAGAATTTCCCGTTTCGCTTTCCGCAGTATCTTTCTTCTCGCAATCGTTGTTTTGGTTTTGGCCGTGGCGGGCCAAGCCAATGCACAAGCAAGCGCGCAATGCACGAATCAAGGCGTTGGCAATTCAACGACCGGCAGTGTCACCTGGACGCCTGGGTTCTGCCAGGAATTTAACGGCGCGGCGTTGACCGCTATTGATATCACGGTATGGAATTTTGATCTTGGGAACGGAACCAACGGATGGGGAAACAACGAGGTGGAAGTCTACTGCGGGCCGCCGGGTTACCCGATGAACCCGACCAAATGTCCCAATAGCCTGACTACATCCAATAACGCCTACATTGATGGCAGCGGCCACTTGGTGATTCAAGCCATCAACAATGGAGGCACGTGGCTTTCGACGAGAATGAAGACGCAAAATCTTGAGAGCTTCACGTACGGGCGAATCGAAGCCAACATTCAGCTCCCCGACACAACAAACCAGGGGCTTTGGCCAGCTTTTTGGTCGCTGGGAGCCAACATCGCCTCGGTGAATTGGCCGACCTGCGGCGAAGACGACTTCATGGAGGTCTGGTCCCCACAAGTATCCAACGGACCCGGTACCGGGGGAAACATATCGACGATTCACACCAAGAGCACCGATGGCGCCGGCGTTGCGACGAATAAACATACCTTTAAATTTCCATCTGGAATGGCGAACAATACGGCCTTTCACAAGTACGGCGTGATTTGGTCCGCGAACATGGTCCAACATTACGTCGACGATCCAACCCATCCCTTCTATATCGCCACGATCAGTGACCTCGGTAACGGTGACTTGTGGCCATTTAATTCCAACAGCTTCATTCTTCTGAACCTGGCCGTTGGAGGTAATCTGGGTGGCAGCACGACCGGGCTTGCTAGTCCGACGCAGCCGTACTTGGTGGACTATGTTCGCCGGTACACAGTGTCGGCGCCAGTCGCGCCCCCGGTATTGCCTGCTCCTCCTTCGATCACGGTCAAAGCGGGAGATAGTAGCGGGGTTACGAACACGAGCAAATTTACTCCAGGGCTAACTAGCGGAACAGGCTTTGTATTCTTCAGTTGCACAACGAATGCCCCCAAGTCCTCATGTTCGGTAGGCACGAGTGATCCAGTCAGCCCGTTTGTGGTCAATTCGAGCCCGTCGAGTGCAGCGGAGACCGTTACGGTTACGGTTGCCACGACCGCCAATGCGATTCTGCCACCCTTCTTCTTTGACCCTAGGATTCGCATCTGGATACCAGTAACAGTCGCAGGACTTCTGGCGTTGCTGATTGCGGCGCTTGCCCTGCGCGCACAGGGCCGCGTGAGGCGCCAGCTCTGTGGCATTGCAGCAGTATTGATTCTTGCAGGCGTCGTCGTTGTTGCGGGCTGCGGGGGCGGGAGCAGCATGAACCCTCCGCCTCCCCCGCCCAACACCGGCACGCCTCCGGGCTCCTACACGGTTACCGTTTACGCGTTCACGGAAAGCAACATGAGCGACGGCACCAATGCCACTGCCGACGCAAACGTCGCTATTCCATTGACGGTGAACTAACAGGCAATCTATTCGCGGAATGACAGCGCGATCAGGATAGATTCAGGGCGCGCTTGAAGGAGCCCTTTTCGCTGCCGATCTTTTTCTGGAGCTGGAGGATGGCGTAAAGAAGTGCTTCGGGGCGTGGAGGGCAACCGGGCACGTACACGTCAATGGGAATCACCTGATTGCAGCCTTGCACGATGGCGTAATTGTTGAAGACTCCGCCGGACGTGGCGCACGCGCCCATAGAAATAACCCACTTTGGTTCGGGCATTTGATCGTAGAGCTGGCGAATCACCGGGGCCATTTTTTGCGAAAGACGCCCGGCGACGATCATCAGGTCAGCCTGGCGCGGCGATGGGCGGAAAACTTCCGAGCCGAAGCGCGCAACATCGAAGCGCGCGGCAGACATGGACATCATCTCGATGGCGCAACAGGCCAAGCCAAAGCTCAGTGGCCAGATGGAGCTCTTGCGAGCCCAGTTCACGGCCTTATCGAGCTGCGTGAAGATGATGCCTTCGTCCTGCAGCAGGCTACCAAAATCATCTGGTTTGGTAAGCGTGACGTGTTTGCCGAGTGATGTGCTCATGGTCTCCTGTCATGGCTATTTTCGCATAGCGGGGCGTGCAAGACAAACAGAGCAGAACCTCCCGTGCTTCAGGAGCTCAGTTCGTAATCGGCAGGGGAAACGGAACGGGTGCGGCGAAGGTAGGCGATGACGGAGCCGGGCCAGAGAGTGGTGATTTCGCCGGTCGTTTGATCCTGGTACCAACTGTGACAACCGCCGGAGAGCCAGACGGTGCCGCCCATGCGGCGGTAGATTTCGTCGACGAAGCGCTGCTGCGAGTCCGCGCGGACTTCAATAACGCGGTGCTTGCTGCTCTTCAGAAGCTTGAGGCAGTTCATGGCATAGCGGACCTGGGCTTCGATCATCAGGACGACGGAATTGTGGCCGAGGCCGGTGTTGGGGCCTAGAAGCATAAAGAGATTCGGGAATCCGCTGACGGTGACGCCGAGATAGGCGCTCATGCGCTTTCCCCAGGCGTCGTGAATCTCCACGCCGCCGCGACCTACGACGCGGCAACCGATGAGCGGTTCGGTGGCGCGGAAACCGGTCCCGTAAATTAAGATGTCGATGGGGCGCTCGACGCCGTCGTCGGTAACGATGCTGTGGTCGCGCACTTCGGCGATGCGCTGGGTGACCAGCTCGACGTTCGAACGGTTGAGCGTCGGGTAATAATCGTCGGAAACGAGCACGCGCTTGCAGCCCAGTTGGTAGTTAGGCGTCAGCGCGGCGCGGATCTTGGGATCTTCGACCTGGCGCTCGCGATGGCGATGTGCAATTTCCTCGGCTTTTTTGCGAATCGTTTCGTTGCCGAGAAAACCGAGCACGCGAAACTCCTGCCTCCAAAAGATGAATTGGCGTAACGCCCAGCGCGTGAGCGGGATGCTGCGGAAGCGGCGCTTCCACTTTTCGCTGAAGGCAAAATCGAGGCGCGGGACAATCCAGGGCGGTGTGCGCTGAAAAAGATGGAGTTTGCTGACGCGCGGGGCGATTTGCGGAACGAACTGGATGGCGCTGGCGCCAGTGCCAATGACTGCGACGTTCTTCCCGGCTAGATCTACGCCGTGATCCCAGCTTGAGGAATGAAACGCGGGGCCTTGGAAACGGTCGAGGCCCTTGATTTCCGGATAGTGCGGCACGTGGAGCGCTCCCATGCCGGAGACCAGCACGCGGGCGCGAATGCGCGCGCCGTCTTGCGTGGTGGCGTGCCATTCACCAGCGGCTTCATTCCAGGTTGCTTCGCAAAAACGGGTGCTCAGCCGAATGTACGGGGATAGTTTGTATTTCTCCACGCAGCGTTTTAGATAAGCATGAATTTCCTGCTGGCCGGGATACATGCGCGTCCAGTCGGTCGAGGGTTCGAACGAGAAGGAATACAAGTGCGAAGGAATGTCGCAGGCGCAGCCGGGGTAGCGATTGTCCCACCAGGTACCGCCGATGTCGGCGCTTTTCTCGATGATGAGAAAAGAATTCATGCCCGCTTCGAGAAGCTTGATGCCCATGCAAAGGCCGGAGAAGCCGGCGCCGACGATGAAAACGTCGACGCTGGTCTCCGAGGCGTTCGAATGCGAGGTGGTGGGTTCGCTCACGCGTGGGTCATCTTCACTTTGCTAGAGTCTGTGCCCGCGGCGTGGGCGCGAAGAAAATCGTCGGCTTCCCGCAGGGACGCGCGGCCTTCCGGAATCTTATGCGGGGCGAGCTGCCAGGCATGCGGGACGATCGGCCAGATCTTGAGCTCGACAGGAACGCCGGCGGCACGGGCGCGTTCAGCGAGGCGCGTGGAATCATCGCGCAGCACTTCATCCGCGCCGACGTGAATCAGCAGAGGAGGAAGGCCAGAAAGATCGGCGTAAAGCGGTGAGGCGAGCGGATTCAGCGGGTCGGTGTCGCCGAGATAATAGCGGGCGCTCGGGCCAATATCCTTGCCGATGAACATGGCGCAGCGATTGGAGTTGCTGCGGATCGATTCTCCGGTGGCGGCGAGGTCGGTCCACGGAGAGAAAAGAGCGGCGCACGCTGGAAGCGCATCGCCAGCGGCGCGAAGCGCGAGCATCAGCGAGAGCGCAAGGCCGCCGCCAGCCGACTCGCCCGAGACGACGATATGCTGCGGCTGGTGGCCGGAGCTCAAAAGCGCGCGATAGACAGCGACGGCATCGTCGACGGCGGCAGGAAAGCGATTCTCCGGCGCTAGGCGGTAGTCGGGCGCGTAGACACGAAAGCCCTGCAGCGCAAAACTGACGGTGATGGGACGGTGCGTCTCCGCGGAACAGCCGAAGTATCCGCCGCCGTGCAGATACAGCAGAACAATCTCGCCCGACTTCGGTCCTTCGACCCATTCGCCGGGGACGCCGCCCAGGGATGCGGGCGTGACGCGAATCGAAGCCGGAACGTTGTAGCGGTCGGGCCTGAGAATGGCGCGGGCATGGCGATAGTCACGCACGCCTTTCAGTCGGCGCTTGATCCGCCACTTGGTGAGCCAGACTGCCAGATGCGCTTGGAGGCTTGCCATGTGCCGTTGCGATTGACATTGCGAATCGCGGACGACGCGAGGATATCAGATATCAGGAAAAACTAAACCTTGAGGATCACTTTTCCGAATTGCGCGCTGGATTCCAGATAAGCGTGTGCCGCGGAGGCTTCGGCCAACGGAAAAACCCGATCGACGACAGGTTTCAATTTGCCGGAGGCGACGAGTTTCATGACCGTGACCAGTTCCGGCTTGGTGCCCATGTAAGAACCGAGAAGCGAAAGCTGGCGGCTGAAAAGAAACCGGAGATCGATCTTAGCGTCGTAGCCGGTGGTGGCGCCGCAGGTGACCAGGCGGCCACCCGGGGCCAGGCTGGCGATGCTTTCGTCCCAGGTGGCGGTGCCGACATGTTCGAACACTACATCGACGCCGCGCTTGCTGGTGATGCGGCGGACTTCTTCGCGGATTTTTTGGGTTTTGTGGTTGATGAGATGATCGGCGCCGAGCTCTTTGGCTTTTTGGAGTTTTTCGTCGCTGCCTGCCGTGGCGATGACGCGGGCGCCAAAGAATTTCGCGATCTGGATCGCGGCGCTGCCGACTCCGCTGCCGGCGCCGAGGATCAGCACGTCTTCACCTGGCTGCAACTCTGCGCGGCCGACGAGCATGTGCCACGCCGTTTGAAAAACGAGAGGAATCGAAGCGGCTTCCTCGAAGGACAGGTTCTCCGGATACGGCATGCAATTCACTTCGGGGGCGCGAACGAATTCGGCGCAGCCGCCGTCGATCATGTAGCCGAGATTTGTGAATTGGCGGCAGCGGTTGTCCTGGCCGGAGAGGCACGCGGGGCATTTGCCGCAGCTGACTCCGGGGGCGAGGACGACTTTCTGGCCGACGCGCACGGTGGTGACATCGGCGCCGATCTGCGCGATCTCGCCGGAGATGTCACTGCCGGGAATGTGCGGATGCGGGAAAGCGACGCCTGGGATTCCGCGGCGCACCCACAAGTCAAGATGATTGAGCGCACAAGCCTTCACCCGCACGAGAACTTCGCTGGAGCGGATCACCGGATCGGGCGCATCTGTATACTTCAAAACTTCTAGTCCGCCGTGCTGCTCGAAAACTATGGCCTTCATGAGACCTCCAGCCGATCGTGGAAGGATTCGAAAGGTAGCATCCGCGCGAAAGAGTGTCCAGAACGAGCGGCACGCATTGACACCGAAACGACCGCGCCGTAGGCTGAACGCAGAGGGAAGCGTGGACCTCTTCGAAGAAATCGTGAGAATGAGGCGGGCCGGGCGGCGGGCGGCGCTAGCTACGATTGTGCACACCAATGGGTCGATCCCCAGCTACGAGAGCTCGCGAATGCTGGTGCGTGAAGACGGCTCAATTGCGGGGACAATTGGCGGCGGGTGCGTTGAGGCGGAAGTGTGGGCGGCGGCGAAGGAAGTGATGCAAAACGAAGCGCCGCGCAAGATGGTTTTCAATCTGAACAACGAAGCGACCTACGACAACGGATTGATTTGCGGCGGGACACTGGAAGTTTTTGTCGAGCCGATTTTGCCGCAGCCGATGCTGTATTTGTTTGGCGGCGGGCACGTGTCGATGGCGGTTGCAAAGGCGGCAAACGCAGCGGGATTCTGCGTGGGAGTCGTCGACGACCGCGAGACTTTTGCGAATGCGGAGCGCTTTCCCATGGCGCTGGAAATTCACGCCAGTTACGAGGACGCTTTCGCGAAGATTCAGCCGAATGCCGCGAGTTACCTGCTCATCGTGACGCGCGGCCACAAGGAAGACATGCGCGTGCTGGCGTGGGCCGTTCGAACCGAAGCGCGCTATATCGGCATGATCGGCAGCAAACGCAAGGTGATGGCCGTGTACAAGGCGCTGGAAAATGACGGGTACAAGCCGGAAGAGTTCGAACGCGTCTTTGCTCCGATGGGGTTGGAGATTGGCGCACTTTCGCCGGAAGAGATTGCCGTCAGTATCGTGGCGGAATTAATCGCCGTACGGCGCAACGCACAAGATGCGGCACACAAAAAATTGAAATACGAGGCGCGCGTTTCCGTCAGCGAGCGCTGAAAGGAAGCACATGCTGGCCGCCGTCATCCTTTCGGGCGGGGCTTCGAGCCGAATGGGTTCGCCGAAGGCGTTGTTGGCTTACCAGGGGCGGCCCTTTCTCGAACATCTCTTGGAAGTGACGGCTCACCGGCAAATCGGGGCACGGCGGGTGGTGCTAGGCGCGCACGCGGAGCCCATCGCCAAGGCCATTGACTTAAAGCCGGATGAAATCGTCATCAACGAAGATTGGGAAAAGGGACAGCTCACATCGATTCAAGCGGCGCTGCGAAGCCTGCCCCCAGGCACGGACGGAATCATACTTTGTCTAATCGACCATCCGCTCATCAGCGCCGACCTGGTTCAAGAGCTGATTGAGTGCTTTTATAAGTCGCGCAAACCCATCGTCTTGCCTCTCTACCAAGGACGCCGCGGCCATCCAGTGATTTTTTCCGCGGCGGTGTACGAGGAATTGCTGCATGCTCCGCTCGAAACGGGCGCAAGGGCCGTGGTGTGGGCCCATGCCGCGGAAGTCGAAGAAGTGCGGACCAATGAAGAGGGCTGCGTGCTGAACTTAAACGATCCGGACACCATACAGAAAGCGCTCGGTGGAGCTTGAGCAGATTGGCGATTGACGCTTCCACTCTCTTGGGAGATAACGCGCGTCCGAGGGGAGAAAACCCTAGCGGGATTTCTCGACCAGCGCCCTCAACCCGTCGATAGCCAGTTGCGCCCCGTGAAACGTCGCTGGCGGCAAGCCACCAAGTGCCTCGGAAAGACCCTCCGGCGTCAGTTTTCTCGTTTCTGCAACGGTGTGCCCGCCGATCTGTTCCGTCAGCAGTGAAGCGCAAGCGATCGAAGTGGTGCAGCCACGGCATAGGAAGCGGACTTTCGCGAACCGTCCATCGACAACCTGCGCGGAGAGCTTGAGAACGTCGCCGCAAACGGGATTGCTCACTTCGACGACTGCCGTAGCGCCGGGCAGTTCGCCGACATTGCGCGGATTGCGAAAATGCTCTAGAACCGCTTCGCTGAACATATGTGAAAGTATGGCAATGAGGGGCGAAATCTTCAATGCGGCCCGACGATGGGCGAGCCAGCCATTTTGGTGTCGATTTTTCCGTGCTTACTTCTTCGCTGGTAAGTATTTTTTCTCGATGGAGGCAACTACCACATAATTCGGATCCACCATCTCGGTGAGATGCACCTTGCCCACCTGCGAGAGCAGCTCATAGGCGTCTAGTTCGGAGAGCCCGTAATCCGCGTGAATCCACGCCACCAGCTCGGTGAAGGCGATGCGCAGCGCGTCGTCGACAGGGCGATAGATGCCCGCGGCCATGATTTCTTTTTCGTTTTCGAAGCGCGGCCAATTCGAATGCTTCCCTTTCACTAAGTCGACCTGCATCCTCACCTTCAGCGGCACCTCGATGGCCGTCCCGGCAATTTCTCCGTCGCCCATGGCTGCGTGCCCGTCTCCAAAATAAAGGAGAGCGCCGGAAACATTCACCGGCAAGTAGAGCGTGTTCCCCACGGATGCTTCCGGGGCATCCATGTTGCCGCCAAACTCCGCGGGAACGATGGAACTGCGCGATTCGCCACCCCCGGGTGCAACGCCGATGCAACCAAGAAACGGATGCAGCGGAATCTTCACCTTGTAATTCGAATCGAGCGCCTGGAAGGTGGCGGTATTGCTGGCGTGGTCGATGGGATAAAACCAGATTTTCTCCGGCAGTGGGGCATGGAGCATCGGCGTGTAGTTCGTCTCGTTCAGCGCGCCAAACCCCGGCGCAAAGGCGCCCAGTCCCTGATTGCCGTCGACCTGCAAATCGAGAAAGCGCACGACGAGGGTGTCACCGGGCTCGGCGCCTTCCACAAAGAACGGCCCTGTCAGCGGATTGTCGCCCTTGGACATCTCCAGCGTGTCGCCGGGTTTCTTAATACTGTTGCCGAAACAGTCCAGCGAATTCGAATCGAGGATATTCCCGGGCCGCAGCCGTGCGACAGGCGTGGCAACGCCATACACATACTTCACGACGTCGATGGTGGCGTGATACTGAACAACATCCGGCTTCACTGGCGTGGATTGGGCATGAGTGGTGATTGGAACGGGCAAAGCGAGAAGCAGTGCAACAGACAGAAATCGCACGAAAGTCCTCCAAAGTGAGAAAACGAAGTGCATCACACTCATGGAGCAGAGTCAATCGGCTCTGGCACTTCTCCAATCCTGGACCTCTGCTATCCTTTTCGGGACCCGATGAAAGCTAACCGCCGAGTTCCGATGCGCATTGTTTCGCTGGCGCCCAGCGCCACGTCCATCCTATGCGCCATTGGAGCGAAGCGACTGCTTGTGGGCGTCACGAAATGGTGCGCCGACGTCGCACCCGTCGGAAAACTGCCCCAGCTTGGCGATTGCTGGCACATGAAATCCGTGGACGCGATCCTGCGCCTTGCGCCCACGCTGGTGATCGGTTCGGTCCCCTACAAGCCGGAAACGGTGGCAAAACTTTTGGAACAGCCGCTGAATTTTCTCGCTATGAATCCGCGAACTCTCGCCGACATTGAGAACGACATCGGACTTTTGGGAAGGGTTGCCGGGCACGCGACAGCAGCTGAAAGACTGCAGCACAAAATGAGGATGACCTTTGACACTATTCGAAAGAACTCACGAAAAAAGAAATGGCCAGTGCGCGTTTATTCCGAAGCGTGGCCGAATCCCCGCATTGCGTCCCCACCTTGGGTGGCAGAAATTGTGAAAATTGCGGGCGGTGAGATGGTGGTTCCCGCGGGCAAAAAGCTGAGCGACGAACAGATTGCCGATGCCGCGCCCGAGGTAATTGTGCTGGCCTGGGCCGCGACGGGGGAAAAAGCGGACTCCAGGCGGACGTACGGTTTGGCCGCGTGGAAAAACGTGCCAGCCATCCGCAATAGGCAAGTTCATGTGATCAGCGACGAATTGTTGAACACACCCGGACCGCCGCTGATGGCCGGAGCTATGGAACTCGCCAAGATATTGCGTGGAATAAACCTCAAATCCCGGGAGTCAGCATAGACAACGTAGAGTCCAAAGAGGCCAGGGGAACCAAAAATGCGGATTGTAGTGGCAGCAGTGATTGAACGAGCGGACCGGCGCCTGCTCATCGGCCAACGCAAACGCAATGACACCTCTCCGCTAAAATGGGAATTTCCCGGAGGAAAAGTCGAACCGGGCGAAGCTCCCGAGCAAGCCCTCGCACGCGAACTGCGCGAGGAACTTGCCGCAACCTTGCGGAAGAGCGTGCCCATCGGACGCGTCGTCCACAAATATGCTTCAACCCCCGAGGAGCTGGAAATCCTCTTCTACGCGGTGGAAATTCTCGAATCGGAACTCGCCCCGCGCGCGTTCGAACAGCTTGTATGGGTCCTCCCAAAGGAATTGGGTGGTTACGATTTTTTGGCGGCCAATGCGCAACTGGTGGCCCAGCTTGCCACCGGCCGCATTAAGCCGGGAGAGCTTCTGGAATCCGCCGGCAGCGCCGCTCCGCCTACAGCACGGGACCAAAGTAGCGGTAGTGGCCGGTAATCCTCCAGTTGAACAAAACATCTTCCATGCGTGGCCCCTGGCCGATGTTGTGGACGATCATGTACCGGCCGTTCTGCGCTGACTTCTGGCCCACCACCAGACCCACATGGGGGACGCCGCCGCCAAGATCCCACGTCACAATGTCGCCCGGCGAGTAGTCTTCCGCGCGAGTGGATAGCGGGAGAGACTCACCCTTGCGCGCAAAGAACACCATCAAATTCGGCACGCGGCGGTGATCAATGTTCGAATCCGGATGGCTGTTAAGCCATCTCCACCTCCGCGGATAGAGATCGAAGTTCTGTGCCATGTCTTCGTGGACTTCCTTCTGAAGGTCGACACCGACGCTTCGATAGGAGCGAATAATCTCGTCCGTGCAAACACCCGTATCCGCCGGGACGTCACCGCCGGGATAGGGAATGCGGACGTACGCGGGATCGTACCGGACAACGTGGCGGGTGCGCTCAATGGCGGCGGCCACCAGACGCTGCGCGAATTCGCGGCGCAGGGTTTCCAAACTCGAATTCGATTGCGCGAGGGCCAGCCACGCTGGAGCGGTCAGTGCTGCTACGGCAGCGCCGACAACGACTACTAACCAACGCCTTCTCCACTTGAACAGGACCGCACTCTTCCTAGGAGATAACCGGATTCGTCTTGTCAGGTTGATCGCCAGATCCTCCATCGTTTCATCGAGCACGGAGCCTCGATTCTGCCTTCCATAAGAAGCCCGCGCACGGTTGCCCACCGCGATGAAGTGGAAGTCAACTTCGAAAATGTCGCACAGAACTGTGCGCGCCTCGCCACATCTTGGACAACGCAACCCTCTAATGCACTTCCACACACGTCGCGGCACTCTCGTTGGCGCAAGACGCAGGCAAGCGCGGCGGCGATGAACAGTGAGAATGCGCAGTTAAATACTCGGCAGCGGCCGGATTGTGTTTCTTCTCCGCGATTCGTTGGGCATTTTCCTGATCCCATTTATTGTTTATTGCACAAGGATCAGCCCCTTGAGCAATTAGAAGTTCGAGCATTTGCGTGTCTTCCGAGTACGCCGCTCTCATCAAAGGAGTCTCCCCGGTCAGACTGTTGTGCGCATTGACATTCGCACCTTTGGATAGAAGAAAAGCGACAACGTCTGCTCTCCCCCCCTAGAAAGAGGAGTATCGTCCGATCCCGAATCGCGATTAACGCTATGACCTTCTGCAACTAGTCTTGTAACTTGACCAAGGTTACCAAGGCGAGCCGCTTCGAGAAGGAATGCATCCCCAAGAGGACCGGAGCTGCAAACAGTCATATCTAAATGCTCCCATACGCGGTAAGGGACAAATAGAAACGAAAAACTGACCAAGAGCGCTGCCATGAGCACCCACTCGCGCAGGCTGAATCGAAGCTTTTTCACCACGCCGAAAACCATCACTACGAGAAAGAAAAGCGCACCGAATGGAAGGAATAGCAGTCCCAGGAGAAAGAAGCTGTGCCCTCCGTGAGCCATCGAGAAGCCGACCATCTGCGGACCATTGACGCACGTCAAGACGGTTGATTCATATACGATCCGGCCTATGAATATTGTTTGACCGATGAGAAAGAACCAGCCGAAACGGCGAGCCCACGCTGGAAGCAAGCCAGGGCCGCTGGTTGATGTGCCGTTTGTCACGAAAAGTCGTCCACCGAATCAGTTATTCGATTGCGACTACGACGTCACCGGATTTGGCTTGTCGGCATTGATTCCCAGGTCTTTGATGGCTTTGTCGAGGACGGAGCGTTCGAGTTTGCCGTCCACGAAGAGCTCGTGCAGTGTGGCTAGCGTGATGAAGCGCGAATCGACTTCGAAGAAGTCGCGCAGAGAGGTTCGGCCCTCGCTGCGGCCGAAACCATCCGTCCCCAGCGACGCCAGCCGTCGCGGCATCCACTTGCTGATCATGCTCGGCAGCGTCTTCAAGTAATCGGAAGCCGCCACGAGCACTCCCGGCGCATCCGCGAGGCATTTTGAGACGTACGGCACGCGCTGCTTGTCGCCGGGGTGCAGCCGGTTCCAACGTTCCGTCTCCACCCCATCGTTATAGAGTTCCTTGTAGCTGGTTACGCTCCAAACGTCCGCGGAGACGCCGTACTTGGTTTCCAGAATTTCCTGCGCCCGCAGCGCTTCATTCAGAATCGCGCCGCTGCCGAACAGTTGCGCGCGCAGCTTCGCTTTCGGATTGGACGCCCGTCGGAAGCGGTACATCCCTTTCAGAATCCCTTCCTTCACATCCCCCGGCATCGCCGGCATGGCGTAAGGCTCGTTCATCACCGTGATGTAGTAGAAGACGCTTTCGCCATCCTTGTACATGCGGCGGATGCCATCCTGAATGATCACCGCGATTTCATACGCAAACGCGGGATCGTAGGCCTTGATGTTGGGGACCGGCAGCGCCAGCACCTGGCTGTTGCCGTCCTGGTGCTGCAGCCCTTCTCCGGAAAGTGTCGTGCGTCCCGCGGTGCCTCCCAGCAAGAATCCGCGCACGCGCATATCCGCCGCGGCCCAAATGAAATCCGCGATGCGCTGGAAGCCAAACATCGAGTAGTAGATGAAAAACGGAATAGTGTTGATCCCGTGTGTCGCATACGCGGAGCCCGCGGCGATAAACGACGCCATCGAACCGGCTTCAGTGATGCCCTCTTCGAGGATTTGGCCGTCCTTCGCTTCTTTGTAATAAAGCAAGGTGTTGACATCGACGGGTTCATACTTCTGGCCCACGCTCGAATAAATTCCCACCGTGCGGAAGAGCGACTCCATGCCGAACGTGCGCGCCTCGTCGGGAACGATCGGCACGATCAGTTTGCCGATCTCCGCATCCTTCAGCATTTTCCGAAGCATGCCCACGAAAGCCATCGTCGTGGACACTTCCCTGCCTTCGCTGCCTTCATGAAATTCCTTGAAGAGCTCGTCGTGGTCCGCGACCAGCGGTTTCGAACGCGTACTGCGCGTCGGAACATATCCACCGAGCGCTTCCCGCCGCGCACGCAGGTACTGAATTTCGACGCTGTCTTCCACCGGGCGGTAGAAAGGGACTTCGATGCAATCTTCATCGTTCAGTGGAATCCCGAAGCGCGAACGAAATTCCCGCAGCTCGTCCTCGTTCAGCTTCTTCTGCTGGTGCGTGACGTTTTTCCCTTCGCCCGCTTCGCCCAACCCGTAGCCCTTGATCGTCCGCGCCAAAATCACAGTCGGCGAGCCTTTATGCTCCACCGCCGCTTTGTAGGCGGCGTAGACTTTGCGCGGGTCGTGTCCGCCCAATCGTAGTCGCCGCAAGCTCTCATCCGACATGGGTTCGACAAGCTGCAGCAGCCGCGGGTCGCTGCCGAAGAAATGCTCGCGAACGTAGGCGCCTGAAGAAACCACCAGCTTCTGATACTCCCCATCGACCAGTTCGCCCATGCGCTTGACCAGCAGGCCTTCGGTGTCGCGTTCGAAGATCGGATCCCACTCACTGCCCCATAAAACCTTAATAACGTTCCAGCGCGCGCCTCGGAACGCCGACTCCAGCTCCTGAATAATTTGTCCGTTGCCGCGGACTGGTCCGTCGAGCCGCTGCAGGTTGCAATTGACGACAAAAATCAGGTTGTCCAGCTTCTCGCGCGAAGCGAGAGTGATCGCGCCGAGCGATTCCGGCTCGTCGGTCTCGCCGTCACCGAGGAAAGCCCACACCTTGGCGTCCGTGGCCGGTTTCATCCCGCGATCTTCGAGGTAGCGGTTGAAGCGCGCCTGATAAATCGCCATCAGCGGGCTGAGCCCCATCGAAACGGTTGGGAACTCCCAGAAATCCGGCATCAGCCACGGATGCGGGTAGGAAGAAAGCCCGCCGCCCGGTTTCAGCTCACGCCGGAAATTTTCCAGCTTTTGCGCGCTGAGGCGCCCTTCCAGAAAAGCCCGGGCATACATTCCGGGCGAAGCGTGCCCCTGAAAATAAACCGTGTCGCCTTCAAACTCTTCGCTGCGCGCGCGAAAAAAATGATTGAAACCCACTTCATAGAGCGTCGCCGCGGAAGCGTACGTCGAAATGTGCCCGCCAATATTATGTTCCACGCGATTCGCACGGACCACCATCGCCAGAGCGTTCCAGCGAATCAAGCTCTTGATGCGCCGCTCCAGTTCCTGGTCGCCGGGGAAAAGTGGTTCGAGTCGAGCCGGGATCGTATTGGCATACGGCGTGTTCGCGCTGAAGGGCAGGTCGATTCCGTTGACCGTGGCGTGTGCCCGCAGCCGCTCCAGAATCTCCGCGGCTACTTCCGGCCCGCTCGATTCCAGCACGGAGTCGAGCGACTCAAGCCATTCCTGAATCTCTAAGTCTTCCATGCCATGCGGCTGGGTCGATAATTCGTTATCCATAACTTCGGTCGGTTCCTTTTCTTTCGATTTTCTGCGTCATCGCGCAGCCCGCGCGGCAGATTTGTGCGGCCTTTTGACACCCTAGAATACACCTCGCCGCAATTCTCTGCACGGCTGGGGAATGGCTTTTTTCATGAATGTTGAGGAAGGGCTGAAATCGCCTGACAGTCAGCCGGCCTTCACAGGGAACGCCCGCCGTCGACAATCAGAACCTGTCCGGTAATGAATTCCGAACGCACGAGGAACAATACGGTGTCGGTAATGTCGGAAGGCCTGCCCGAACGTTTGAGCGGCGCGCGCTTGATGTAGTCTTCTTCCCACTCCGGGGGATCTCCCGGCATGGTGATGGTGCCAGGTGCAATGGCGTTCACCCGCACTTCCGGGGCAAGCTCCTTGGCCAGCACGCGCGTCAGCATAATGACGCCCGCTTTCGAGACGCAATGGGGAACGTATCCCGGCCAGCCCAGAATTCCACCGACATCCGCAAAATTGATGATGGTCCCGCGCGTTCGTCGCAGAAGCGGTCCAGCCGCCTGCGCGCAGAAAAATGGCGCCTTCAAATTCGTGTTTAGCGAAGAATCCCAAACTTGTTCCGTGGTCGATACAATGCTAGCCGGCAAAAAATTCGCAGCGCTGTTTACCAAAATATCTAGCCGCCCAAAGTATTTTGCCGTCTCGTCAAACAGCCGCTTGATCTCAGCAACGTTGCCCAGATCCGCCGCGATGGCCACTGCACGCCGCCCAAGCTTTTGGATTTCCACAACCGCGCTGGCCGCTTCTGCGCCCGACGATCGATGGTGAACCACCACGTCCGCGCCTTCTTCCGCCAGGCGCACCGCCACCGCCCGCCCCAGCCGTTTCGCCGCGCCGGTCACAAGCGCCACGCGCCCTTGCAACGACTCCCTCGCCTTGGTGCCATTTTCCATTGCTTTCGAATCTCAGACCCTAGCACATTCCCGCAGCGCGGGCATTCCTGAACGTGCTCTTGTCGCTCGCCCCACTTTACAAAAGACAGACACACACGTCTGTCCTACCCTACAATCCCTTAAACCTGGAGGCTCCATGAATCTTGATTTATTGGCAATCGCTGCCCATCCTGACGACGTCGAGCTGACTTGCGGTGGCACACTCCTCAAGTCGGCTCAGCATGGCTACAAAACCGGAATTCTGGATCTGACCGCCGGCGAAATGGGCACCCGCGGCACACCTGAAACTCGCGCCAAGGAAGCCGCGAAGGCCGCGAAACTCCTTCGCGTCAAGTGGCGCGGCACCCTCGGCGTTCCAGACTCCGACGTCCAACCCACACGCCAGCATAAGCTTCGCCTCGCCGCCGTAATTCGCGAGCTTCGCCCGCATACCGTCATCCTTCCTTACTGGGAAGCGCGCCATCCAGACCACTACCATGCCTCCACCCTCGGCTACGAAGGCTGCTTTCTCGCTGGCCTGAAGCAGTTACCCCTCGAAGGCGAGCCCTTCCGCCCCTTCAAGATTCTCTATTCCATCTCCTACGCCGACGTGCGCCCTACGTTCGTCGTCGACATCACAGCCCAATACGCCCAGCGCCACAAAGCCATCCTCGCTTACGGCTCGCAGTTCCGCCCCACCAAATCGCAGCCGAAACCCAAAGTCCACCTGGCGATTGACCGCCTGGAAGACGAAATGAATCAGCTCGCTCGTCACTACGGCCAAAAAATCGGCGTCAATTACGGCGAGCCCTTCCTGCAAAAGGAATTAATGAAGGTGGATGACGTGGTGAAGCTGGAGGTGCGTTCAGTCTGACGGCTAGAACTTCTCTTCTTCCTGCGCGGGGGAAAATCCCGGTATGGTCTGTCCGTCGCCAGCGCGCTCCACGCGCACCCGGATTTGCCCCTCACCCTCGGAACCCGATTTTCGCAGGATTACCATGGTATTCATCGCCTCGGAATACAGCCGCGTAACCAGGTAAATGTCCTTGGTGCCGTCTTTCTTCCACAACTGGCCGATCTGAAGTTTCGAGACGCTCATAGCCTGTCCTTGACTCTAGAGTGCCCCACCAGGAGTGTCAACTCCCCCCAATTGGAGAGGTACAAACCCGCCATCCGGGCAACGCATTCCACCACCTCTCCACGTCTATTCACCAGCATGGATCACCGCCTTGAACAATGTCATTTTTCCAGGGAATAGATAACCTTCCCGGCCCGTTTAACATCGTAGTTACTGAAGGATGATTGCGCCCCATCCGGCCATTTGAGGGTGTATAATCGTGGATGGGCGGAGGTATACCTTATGCAAAGTATCTTGCGACAAGCCTTGAAGCTGGCCCTGGCAAGCGCCCTGATAGCTGCTCCGGCCTTCTCCGCTCCTCAAAGCCAGGATCCCCCGCCTCCGAGCCAGGATCCCGCCAAGACGCAGCCGCCTGCCGCGCAACCGCAGCAGACGCAGCAGCAGCAAAAGGACACTGCCTCCCAGCCCGTCCAGCAGCAGGAGACCGTAAATCCCAAGAATTCCAAGGAAGACGTCGAAGCCATCGGAAACCGCAATGTCGGCAAAGGCGTGAATCTCTTTTCCCTCGAGCGGGAGATTGGCCTGGGCAAGCAGTTGGCCCAGGAAGTGGAGCGTTCTTCCAAGCTGATCGATGATCCCGTCGTCACCGAATACGTCAATCGCGTCGGCCAGAACCTCGTGCGCAACTCCGATGCCCGCGTCCCCTTCACCATCAAGGTCATCGACTCCGACGAAGTCAATGCTTTTGCCCTCCCCGGCGGCTTCTTCTATGTGAACAGCGGCCTGATCCTGCGCGCCCAGGAAGAGGCGGAACTTGCCGGCGTCATGGCCCACGAAATCTCCCATGTGTGCGCACGTCACGGGACCAAGAACGCCACCAAGGGCGAACTGATGCAATTAGCCACCATTCCCCTGATGATCCTGGGGCCAGCTGGCTGGGCGGGCTACGGCATCTATCAGGGCCTCAATCTGGCCATTCCCATTACCTTCCTGAAATTCAGCCGCGACGCTGAACGCGAAGCCGACTTCCTCGGCCTCCAGTACATGTACAAGACCGGCTACGACCCGAACGCCTACGTCACCTTCTTCGAGCGCATCCAGGCCGATGAAAAACGCCGTCCCGGCACCATCCCCAAGGTATTCTCCACGCATCCTCCGACGCCGGACCGCATCGAAGCCGCGCAGAGAGAAATCGCGCGCATCCTCCCGGCCAAGCAGGAATATATCGTTACCACCTCCGAATTTGACAGCGTGAAGGCGCGCCTCCGTAACATCATGTTCTCGCGCAAAGCCTCGGACAATGCCCCCGGCAAGCCGACGCTGCGCACCAAGACCGAGCAATCCAAAAAACAGCCCAACGGCAACGATCCCAACAGCAGCGACGACGATCGCCCGACGCTAAAGCGCCGCCCTGACTCGCAGCCCTGATTTCCCATGCTTTTGCATCTTGATTCTGTAGAGGCCGGGTTTAAGCCCGGCCTTTCTTTTTCCGGTCTTGACGCGGCGACTTTACGTCTCAATCTTCGTCTCTAGTGCATGTGCGCCAGTGTCTTACCATGAACTTGAATTCAACCCTCAAACGGTCGCTCGTAATCCTGGCCCTGGCCTTAGCTTGTCCCAGGACTGCAGTACGCGCCTACCCCGTTCCGCAATTCAAGCCCTCCGGCGCGGACGAAGACCTCAATGCCATCGGCCATCGCAACGTCGGCAAAGGCGTCAATCTTTTTTCGATGGATCGCGAGAAGAAACTTGGCGAACAGCTCAGCAAGGAAGTCGAACGCTCCTCGAAACTCCTGGACGATCCCGTCATCACCGAATACCTGAATCGTATCGCCCAAAATATTGCCGCCAATTCTGACGCCCGCGTGCCCGTTTCTGTCCGCGTGATCAACTCCGACGTGGTCAACGGCTTCATTCTGCCGGGCGGCTTCCAGTACATCAACACGGGTCTGCTTCTCCAAACAGAAAGCGAAGGCGAACTTGCCGGAGTGCTTGCCCGTGGAATCGCGCATACCGCGCTGCGCTCCTCGACCAAGGAGGCGACCAAAGGCGAGTTGATGCAGCTCTCCACCATCCCTCTGACGATCCTCGGCCCGGCAGGCTGGGCCGGTTACGGAACCTACCAGGGACTGGACCTCTCAATTCCAATCACCTACCTCAAATTCCAGCGCGATGCCCAGCGCGCCGCGGACTTCTACGGTCTCCAATACCTGTATAAGTCCGGGTACGATCCCGAGTGCCTAGTGCACCTCCTCGAACGCAGCTCTTCCCAGCCGCCTGCATACAAGAAAATTCCTGAAGTATTCAGCGAGTTCCCTCCGCTGCCCGAGCGGCTCGCCTCCATGAAAAAGGAAATCGCCAAACTCCTCCCGCATCAAGACAGCGCCATCGTCACCACCGCCGAGTTCCAGCAAATTCAGGAACTCGTGCGTGCCCTAAAATCAAAACGAACCGTCAGCCCGCCCTCTCTGGCAGGAAGGCCTACGCTCCGGAAACGCACCGATAGCCCTCCTCCCGAATTGCCACCCCTGAGCCCGATTGCATTTAAGTAAGGCAATCCCTTCCCCGGAACTCCCCGATGAATTAAAAGAAATGGTATCCTCATCCTTGAATCGAACCTCCTTCGCACAGAGAGACGCCATGATCCGCCGCTTGCTCCTCGCCCTGTCCGCTCTATTTCTTGCGCCGCTCCCGACACCATCCCAATGCCCTTCCGGTCCGGAAAACATTCACGCAGACACCATCTGTGGCCTGAGCATCGGCATGAAGCCCGATCAGGTTCTCGACCTCATGAAGCGCCCTCCCGACGAAGGACAGGAGGTGCAAGGTGACATCGTCTCGCTATGGAAGCTCCCCAAAGGCAACATCCTGGTCGTGCGCTTTCGAAGGAAACAATTCGTCGGCGCTCTTTCTCTCGATTTTCATCCGGAGCTCATGGCCAGGGACTTGGAGCTGCCCTCCGACTACGAAGAAAGGGCTCTCAGCAGTAGTCCTGTGCACACATACGATCCAAAGCGTAAGTTCGAATACCAGCGCAATGAGACACAAAACGCCGAAACGCTCGTCTGGTATCGCGAGGAGAAGGATCCGCGCGGCTACACTTACGAAGTTGGCTTCCAATCCGCTTCCCGCTTGAAGGTTGGGGAGCGTTTTTACAAAAATGTGGTGGCCTCCAAATTCATCACCGTGCGGAAGGCCTATCTCGAGAAGCTGGACCAGGCTATGTCGCCCCCGCGGCCCAATTCGCCGGATGCAACAAGAGCTCCGCCTGCCGATCCAGGCGGAAATCATTTTTGAGGTTTAGAACCTGACGAGGAACGAAACGGAAACTCTTGCGAGAACTGTCAACGGAGGGCCGACACTTCAAGATCGCCGGTGGTCGCGATCATCCGGCGCCGCTGCCACGCCCATCCGGCGCAGCTCGTCACCGTAGTATTTCTTGAAAAGCACATCCCACTCTTCGCTGCCCTCGAGGATTTCTTTCTTTTGCGAACCAATCTTCTTGCGGACTTCCAGCTCCACTTTCTCTTCTTCTTTCAGCGTCGCCGTCAGGATCAGCACCACCTGCTGCCGGATGGTGTCCCGGTCATCCACGAATTCCACGTCCTCGCTGGCCACCAGCACCTCGGTGATCTGGTGCGACAATCTCACAATCTTTTCCCGGCTAATTCTCATCCACCCTCTTCCCTCATTCTCGCGAGCACTGCCGCGCTCGCATCTTTCCAATT
>Ga0207111_10074_pt2 | contig 27126 bp, 24 predicted proteins | sample Alteio_BWMinHeat_71_FD_153577 | JGI IMG/M metagenome (GOLD analysis project Ga0207111, IMG submission 153577) | Enriched cells from forest soil in Barre Woods Harvard Forest LTER site, Petersham, Massachusetts, United States -... | ecosystem: Environmental > Terrestrial > Soil > Temperate forest >... | reverse complement strand
TTGCGGATGGCACCGCAGGACACCCGCGAGAAGGAGTTCGAGCCAAAGCGATTCGTGCGACTAAGAATGGATTTCGATCAATCACAAACACACGGTCAAGCACTCTCGGATCGCTGGGGTTGCAAATCGCATCCTGCGACTGCGCACTTGGATCTCGATGATCGAGCACAAACGTTCGTAGGTCGAGGGTGTGTGTGATTCGATCAGCGTTGCTCTCTGTAGATTCGAGAACATATTTCGGTGAGCCTGAAGAGGACGGTACGTAAATCGTTAACGGCACCTCCTCCTGAAACATGCCTTCCCATTTCCAAGAGGAACTTCCGTCGTCTTTGGGTGCATGGTCGCCAAGCATTCCAGCTTCACACGCTCCGGCGTGCTGATAGTCCGAAAAGTTGGTTGGAGCAAATTCATCAGCTGGTGGATTATCCTGTCCCCCAGGCGCCCAGCTTCGCATCGCAAAGTCGAGCTTCGAATCGACAAGGATCTGGCCGCTGGGGCCTATATCGAGCCGGGCAGAAGACGTGGTTGCTACTGGCGTGATGTCTGGAACACTGCCCCGTGATTTCAGTCCGTCATAAGCTGTCGGTGTGGGCTCCTCGCCGATCGAAAGATCAAAGCTCCCGAAGCGGATTCGATGTCCCATTTGCCGTTGTGGCGACGGTGTGCCCCGAATTGAACTATTAAGGGAGAAATAGATTCCCCAACCATCGTCGGAATCGTCACTTTGGCTAGCCGCGGGAATACGGATTGGTATTTTGAGGTCCACGACTGCCCCGCGTTGGTCAATAGGATTGACATTGGGAAGGGTCGCATCCAACAACTGCTCACCAGCTCCAGTCCGGAGACAAGGCCGTAATGAGCGTATCCTTGCACTGCGAGGCCCAGCGCTAGATGCGAAGGAGTCAATCAACTCAAAACGCGAATCTTGATCATGGGACGAAGCGACACCATCAAGGAGGTCGTACGACATGACAAAGATTGCAGCGGAAGATGGGGTCGGTGTGAATTTGGGGAGGAAAGAAACCGGGTTTCCCGCATTATTCTGTTTCAGACTGGAGAAAACCACTTCTGCCAAACCGTTCCAGCCCGCGATAAACACTCGAGTAGGTGAAGACCATATCTCAAGGATTAACTTGCGCACTGGTGAATAAGCAGCGCTAGCGACAATGTTCGGGGAACCTGTCGCGGCCGGGCCAGATCGCAAGGTAGCTGATGGTCGAACGGTCAAACGGAGAGCGTTCGTCTCATCCGTATTCCAGTCGCTGGCTTCTTTGCCAACCCAGCTTGGCCTTACCCCACTTACTCCTTTCACCAGAGCGTCGTAGTCGTAAACTTTTGCGCCTCCTAGTCTGTTGTGATGATCTCCGAGGGCCAGTTTTAAACTAAGAAACTGGTAGTCACCTTCATTGTCAGACACAGAAATCCAATACGGAACGAGATAGACCGGCATGTCGCCGGGAGTTGCGCTTTCGGGAAAACCTTTGATGACCCGACTTAAGTGTATCGTCGTCAGGAGTCGATTCGGAGGAGTGTATGGATCGGAGAGCTTCAGTGTCCATCTGTAGGGATAATCTCTGTTGAGAGGTAGGCTGCTCGCTCGCCTAAGCACTGGCCCAATCTGTCGTGGGCGTGCAGACCTGTCGTCAATGAACGGAACACTGAGATCATGCGGATCAGAGGGAGTCAGACGCCCTGTATGAAAGGAAAAGCCATCCCAGCTGAGTTGGCTTCCACGGAGCGACGCTTCGAATTGCCACTTCGCGGTAGAATAGACGGACAAGACTGCGCTGAACTCTCCTACAAAAGTAAAACCATGGAATGAAAAGAAGCCCTCACTGTCTAGAACGGTGTCCTTTAAATTGAGCGCGGCATTTGGATCGGGAATTGTCTCAAGTATAAACAGTGGATGTGCCCCCGTTGACGGCGCGGCATCATCGTAAATTTCAACTTTGTAGATGTTTGGAATCTTCTCCAGCTTTTTATTCACCTTTGCATATGCCGGCCCTTGACCCGGTGTAGTTAGATACAATTCCAGCCGGTCTCCGACCTGGCGCACCTGATAGCTTTTGATCGTTTGAGTTTTGCTATCTAATGTATGGACTTCAACTATTGGTCGAGGATTAACTGCTTGGGAAGGCTGCAACGGCAACTTTTGACGCGCCTGGTCCGCCATGCTGTCTCCAGTTCTCGTGACGAGAAGTTTGTAGATGGGGCCCCGGCTGGTTGGCGGAATTGTACAACATGAGTGCGTGACTTTGGCAACTATCATGGCGGACAATGGGGGGCACTTAGCTCCTTGCTTCCTTCAGGACGAGAAGATGTCGGATTCGACGATCCGGTTCAAATGTGGCCGGCATCGTTGAGGTCGGCCGGGCCGCTTGCCTGGATGAAGGTCGTCTCGGCACGGACCTGGTGACGACCACCAAGGGCTTGAGACCCTCTTCAGAAACGCGCCCATTTGAGGGTATTCCAAAAGAGAGCGCGGGAAAGACCAAATCCCTTAAGCCGGTTGAGCGGCAAGCGCGGCGAATTTGCCGCCCCATCGATCTGAAGCGCATCCCGTGCAATAGAATATGGGGAAATGCCCGAATCGAAGCATCTGGCACCGAAAAAGATCGGAAATTCAGACATGATCGGCGCACGCGGGGTCAACCTGATCGAGCGTCGAATCTTGGAAATGGGCTTCCTTTGGTATCCGAGCGTCGGTGCGGAAGCTGGTATCGACGGACGCCTCGAGATTCGCAACGAAGATTCGGTCGTCACTAATTGCATCGTTTCCGTTCAGAGCAAGGCAACGGACTTGGCCTTCGAAGGGGAAACAGAGAGCGAGTTGACATTCACTTGTAGCGAACGGGATCTTCGCTATTGGCTCAAGGGAAACCTTCCGGTTATCGTGGTGTATTCTCGGCCTCGAACAGATGAGGCCTACTGGCTGTCGGTCAAAGACTATTTTTCCGATCCGATTCGGCGGGCTGCACGAAAGCTGCGTTTCGCAAAAGCTCGGGATTCCTTCAATCTTTCAGCGAAGGATGCACTTACAAAGCTGGCTCTTCCAAATAATGGCGGGTTATATCTCGGGGCGACGCCGAAGCAGGAGACGATTTTTACAGATCTGCTGCCCGTGAAGCAATTCCCGGAGCGCTTCTATCACGCGCACACTCATTTTTCTTCGCGGAAAGAGGCGCTCGATTTCTTGTTTGAGTCGGCGAAGGTATCTGGAAGCGAGGTTTGGCGCGGCTTCACAATTAGTAATTCGGCTGTGTATTCGTTTTACGATCTCTCCGGTTCCCGATGGAAGGAGATCGCTGAAGAAGGCACCGTTGAATCTGACCTAACATTCGAGTGGTCCATGACCTCTGACCCTGTCCGCAAGCGACTGTTTGTGGAACTGATGAACGTGACGCTGCAGGACCAGTTGCGAGAAGATGATATTCACTTCTCGAACATGGACAAGCTTTACTTTCATCGCGCTAGCGATGATCTCAGTGACCGTTCCCGCAGGTACCGAAGCCGCAGGAAGAATGCCAGCCGGGATGTGTTCAAGCGCTACCAGTCGAAGCTTGATCCTGAGCGAACATCTTATTTTCGCCACGTTGCATTCTTCGGTCATTTCCTAGAACTGGATGGCAATTGGTTTTTACAGATCGCCCCAACTTACCGTTTTACAAAAGACGGGTATCGAGACAGCCGGTTTAGTGCGGATGCCCTAAGCGGGATTAAGCGGCTTGAAAACAACCAAGCAGTACATGGCCAAGTCGTGATGTGGGCGGAGTTTCTGCAGAGGGAAACACTCTTCAGCCAGCACAACCTGATCAAGTTCTGTCCGCTGATGCAATTCACGGCGGATAGCGGATTTGAGGACGCGGATTGGGTGAAGCGCGAAGAAAAGGAGCGTCAGGAGACTGTATTTGCAGAGGATCAAGAGGAGCAGACGGAGCTTGACCTATGAATCTTTCGATTCTGGAGGAGCCGGAACTTGAGTTTGGTGGGGGAAGCCGTCATGTTGATATCCGCTTCGGCATCAAGGACTATGGCCCGTTCGACCTTCAGGCTCCCAAGGCTCCGAAGGAAGTTCGCCTTGGCTTAATCGGGACGGCAGAGACGGTCGAGGGAACGTCTCGGTGGATCGAGAAGTGCGCTCAAGGAATTGGGCAAAAAGAGACCAAAAAGCCGAATCTCTTCCCGGCATTTCCTCCGGTCACGTCAACGAGTTCGTTTTGCTCCGACTTTTCGACCGACCCAACACGGACGAGGACTCTTTCAGGTACTGCAATCGAGACAGTGGGAGCGGTCGAGGGCATCGCACTCCGCGTTGAGCGAGCAGCTGAATTGTTTACCAAAGAAATCGAGTTCCTTGCGGAAAATAGCAATCCAAGTGTGATCATATGTGCGCTGCCGCTGGAACTGCTGGAACTCCTTTCGGAGGAGAGAAAGAGTCCAGGAAGGAAAGATCTTCACCATTTGCTGAAGGCGCGAACGATGGAGTTTCGCATTCCTATTCAACTGATCTTGCCCAGCACCTACGATGAATCGAAAGCACGCAAGCAGAAGCGTGCAGGAACACCGCGACCGCTTCAGGATGAAGCGACGAGGGCATGGAACATCTTCTCTGCACTGTATTACAAGGCGGGCGGAACACCTTGGCGTTTAGTCCGCGATCCAGCACAACTTTCAGCGTGTTTTGTGGGCATCAGTTTCTTTGAGAGCTTAGATCGTTCGCGGCTTACGACAAGTATGGCGCAGGTTTTCAACGAACTAGGCGAGGGAGTCGTTGTACGAGGCGGTGCGGCCTCGCTTTCCAAGGATGACCGGCAGCCCCATCTTTCGGGCGACGATTGCCGAAAACTCATCGCGGATGCTCTGGAGCGGTATCGGGATGTTCATTTCACTTTGCCGGCCCGCATTGTAATTCATAAGAGCTCGCCTTTTTCCCCGGAAGAGGAGGCCGGAGCCAAAAAGGCGGTTCAAGAAGCGAAAATTGCAGTCCACGACTTTGTGCATCTGACCGATTCCGCTATTCGCTTGTATCGAGACGGAATTTATCCTCCATTGCGCGGGACGTTCCTGCAAACAAGCGCACGAAGCGGTGTCTTGTACACCAAGGGCAGCGTTCCGTTCTTCGAGACCTACCCGGGCATGTACGTTCCGCGCCCGGTGTCTATCAAGATCGCAGCTGGCGACCAGACCCCATCGGCACACGCGAAAGAGATCCTTGCGCTAACCAAAATGAATTGGAATAGCACACAGTTTGATGGGGGAATGCCATTGACCTTGACAGCCGCATACGGCGTGGGCAACGTTCTTAAGCATTGTGGAGAGAATCAGAGAATCGAGCCTCGCTATAGCTTTTATATGTGACGCTAGGCAGGCAGCGGTAGAGTCAGTTGCATCGGCGGCAAACGCCGCGGTGCACATTTCCGGAGAAACGAACGGCCGAAATCGTTCGCCAATCGCGACTCTTCGTCGGCTCTCATAATCAAGCATGTTTCGAAAGACAAAGATGGATCCGACAGCGGCCTTATAACAACACCTTCAACGCCGGGGCCCGCGGAGGCAGGATTGGTCACGATTGCCACTCCAACGTGCTGAGATACCAGGTGAATTGCTTCTTGGGCGGTAAGGATATCGTGCGCGTGCTTTGGAGCGATGCCCTGACGCTGTGCCGCGTCCATGATTGCGTCACGAACCACCGGATGAGATCGCCGGGCAAACAGAATCCATTCGTCTTTTGCCAAATCTTGGAAAGCAATTTCTTCCTTCTGAGCAGCTGCGTGGGCCAGCGGGAGTGCGGCATAGAGATGAGTTCGAGCGAATGCCGCAGCCGTGATCCGAGAGGTTTCGGGCGGTGCTGTCACCAACGCCATATTCAAGTCGCCTGCCATAACTCGCCGGACCAACTCGCTCGAAAACTCGCTAATGAGCTGAACGCGGAGTTTAGGGTACATGGGCAGCCGGATTGCGAGAATCGCTGAAATCCAAGATAGGTCTGCGTCAGGTGAGTGCCCAATGGTCAAAATGCTATCGCTCCCCTCGCGAGCAGCATGAATGGCTCGGTCTATGTGCCAGAGCGCCAGCCGGGCTTCTTCGACAAAGATGCGACCCACTTCGGTGAGTTCCACATTCTTCTTGTTCGTGCGAATGAATAAGTGAAATCTGTGCAGGGCTTCGACCTCATTTATCTGTTTGCTGAATCCAGACTGGGTAATGTGCAATCTGTCTGCGGCCCGAGTGAAGTTCAACTCTTCGGCCAAGATGATGACTGCGTGGAGGTGACGTATTTCAACCTTGGGGAACACTGCTCTAGCTCCATTTCCCGACCGGCAGAGATTGGTCAATTGCCCTACATCTAGTCAAGGAACCGGCAGCGCGGAAAAGTATCAAGAAAGAGTTATTTTCCCAATCGGCCGAAAGGGCCGCTGGACAAGGAGAATGCTTGACACTCACTTGTCGGCATGACACGATCTGACTTCTGGCCATCTAAGTTGTGAGTCGGGTTGAGGCCCTCTCAGATGTCCAGTCGCGAGTTGAGCCCGGAATGGGTTCTTTCGAGTTTCATCCCCCCTATCGCGGCTCCCCAGCACGAGATAAGCGAATTGATTGTTGTCGCGCGGCGCCTGTGGCCACGCGTTCAGGCTCACTCGCATAGAGAACAGCCGGGGAAAAGCTCTGACGAAGCGTTAGATTTTGCTTCTGAGGTCTGGGAGGGAGTGTTGCGCTCGGTCGCGAAAACGATTCTGCGGTCCAACGGGAGAAACTGGCGAATAAAGAACATGGAAGCCTATCTCTTTGGTGCTTTTCATCATCGGTTCAACCGCGCTCTCAAGAAGGAGCGTAGAAGACTACAGACGATACAGCACCTCCCTTCGACTCGTGATCTGGAGCGCTTACGGCAGGCCCACGATTCAAAGGCGGTGCGCGACCTGGAGCAATCGATCCAGCTCAAAGAGGCCGTTCGGAACATGGATGAGTGGACCCGCAAGGTATGGGCTGCTCGACAGTACGGATATTCGTGGAAGGAGATCGCAACGCAACTCGGCCTGACCGAACCCCAGGCCAAACTTCGATTTCGTTATGCGATCGGTAAGATCCGTGCTCGACTGGGCGGCGCCACGTGATTGTTGAATCGAGCTAGAGTGGTTTGCATTGATTGGTCGCGTTAAACTGGGCTTTTCTATTGTGAGGCGACCTCAACCTGGAAGCAGGCAAGTTCTGAAGGCACAAAAAGAATTCAACGGCGAAGAAAAGCGGATATTGGATCTACTGGGGAGGGGTCTATCCCGAGATTTTCCGAACCCGCAACGTGTCGGGTGTCCCGACTCTGCGGTGCTCCGAGGCATTGCCCTTCGCAAAGTGCCACTATCAGAAGCAGATCGTTGGCTCAATCATTTCAGCTCCTGCAGCCCGTGCTTTCAAGAGTTCGCACAATTTCGTAAGCAGGCAGTGAATCGGCGGCGTACTCAGATTTGGCTAGCTGCGGCGGCGGTTTTCATTTTTGCGATAGCGGGATGGTTATGGGTGCAATCTCGGCCGCAGGTGCAAACTGCGGCGGTTGTGGTTCTCGATTTGCGTGGTCGGGCGACAGTGCGCGGAGAAAACCCGCCCGTAACTGCTCAACCACCACTAGACGTTCCTCGTAACGCAAAGACTCTAAACTTGGAGTTGCCAATCGGAAGCAACGAGGGGGCGTACGATGTAGCGCTGATCAGTTCGAGTGGCGCTGAACTTTTTCGCACGAGTGCCACGGCTAAACTCGAAGATCACGATGTGGTCCTGAAGGCTCACATCGATCTCGCCGGCGTCTCTCCGGGTTCGTATTTCCTCGGCTTGCGCCAGCGAGGTTTGGAGTGGATGCGGTTTCCTATTCGTGTGCTCTGAAAGCCGCGACGCAACAATCCTCAAAATCCTTGTCCGAGACTGCCTTGACGGTCATGACGAGCACAATCTTTTTCGAAAATGTGTCTGGGGGTTCGCAGTATAATAAGGGTAATCGTCAGCCGCTCTTCGTCCCCGGAGGTTCTGCCATGCGGATTCTCGTTCCCTGGAAGCCAGTCGTTCTCGTCTGGGGATTGCTGAGCGCAATGATATTCTTTGGTTTCGTTGCATCTTCGGTGCGTCAAGGAAAGGACCCCTTCGCGCCAGGTGCGACCATCACTCAGCCCTCATCGGTCAAAGCCGGTGCAGCGCAAGCGGGGCAACAATCTAAGCACTCCCAAAAACCGTCTCGGACTCCGAGTCAGTGAGAGCTCGGAGATGTCTTCCGGCTTGATTTGTTTGGCTTAGTGGCTGCTTGATGTTCCACTCGACTCATTATTTCGTTCGCGATACTACGCATCCTGCCATCGAACTGTTCGGTCCAATATGGAGTGCTCCTCCAACTCTGATCGTTGATCTTCGTGTACGAGACCTCACAACCATTGGGCAGGGTCTCCCCAGCCTCTCTTTTTCCCACGTCCCAATTCTCATCGACTGAAACCCACAGCAATTTCGGCAGAATTATGTTCTTCGTGGATCGATTGCACATTTCAATTGATCCGTCCAACACGATATCCTCTACGCGCAAGATGAGATGCCCATCCCATCCCGTTCCAGAGATCGGAACACCCGCTGTTGCCATCTCAGAGGAAATTCGAACCGAAAATGCTCCCTTTTCTTGCCAGGGTTTGATTTGTTCAGGTGTTGGGCGCTGACCGCCAAAGGATTTAATCATCTCTGCGAATATCCCGTTATAAACGTTAACTTCCGTTGCGACCGGAATGGATTGAAATCCGAAGTGCCCCAGCACTGCTTGGAGGATGCGGCTTGTTGGAATGCAGGTTTCGGGGTGCCCCAAACCCCGCTCGATCTGCTCGCGTGCGACTGGCCGTAGGAGTTTAAGTAAAACTTCGAGTCCTGTCGTCATCTCCGGTTTCCGCTAGCCTGTGGGGGCAGCATCTTTGCGATCTGCTTGTTTCCAAGGCTGAAGTGTCGTGCTCTCAAGAGGGAGCGAGCAGCCTTGAGAATGACAGGCCAAAGCTCATCGACGAGAGAGTGCGCTTTATCGGTGCACTTTGTAAGAAACTGGAGTTGCTTTCCGTCGTCGTCTGAGTAACCCCGCAAGAGTTTTTGAATCTCGTCACGATCCCATTGCGACCGCGTAGCCTTCGCATCTGCCCAAACCGTTGCAAGATCAGAATCCCATCCTCTATGCGCGAATTTCGGCAGCGACTTAAACTGTGCAGCTTCTCCTGCGAGCAAAGCAACGAGCATCAAGTCTCTCTCGCCGGAGCCGAAGTTCACCGCGCCGAACCAAGTGTTCATGCCTATTCCATGCCGCCCGCGTCCGCCAACCCACAGCTTCGTCCTGCCATTCCGAGCTATAACGCCGAGATGAGAGCCGACAACTGCGTGCCCGCATTCATGGATTGCATTTTCCAGCAGCGCGGCTTTTGTCATCCGTAGATTTCTCTTGAGTTCGACCATTTGTCCAACCGGGGCGGACCTCAGAAACTCGGCCATACTTCAACTTCGACTCGTGCTCCAATCCCGCCAAATCTTTCAGCCATTTGTTCGCTGTGGATGATCCCGCAAATCACAAGAACGCTATCCGCGTCTCCAATGTTCTCTTGCACTCTGTCGAACATGAACTGCTCCCGGTCTACGTCAGAGGGCAATCTAAGTTCTAGCTCCACCCAACCATTGCCAACATCACGTTGGTACCCTTCTTCAAGAAGTACAGTTTTTGCTTGATCGCCCAGATAGCTCGGAACGCGATTGCGTTGTTGCTGCTCTTCCAAGATTCCTCTGCGTTCTCGTTCCTCCATCGGCATGTCTATGTTCTCCCAACGAACCCCGAGAGTTCTCGCGGTGGTTGTTCCCCACTTGTGCGATGCTTCTTCGCCAATAAACTGAATCTGTCGCTCTTCGACCTTCCTGCGTAGCAATTCTCCGAACTGCTTCTTCTGGATTTCGAGCGTGTCGCCGCTTTGTACAACGGGCCGCTGAATTTCATGCCCGACGCGATTGGCGAGAACAAGGACTCTCATGGTTTTCCATATAGAATTGTAAAGGCGATGGAGGTTCCTCATGTCTAAAGAGTGCAATCGACCTCGCAATAGGAGACCTTCTGCCTCCGAAGGGCAGCATACCGTGACTCGAACGGCGTCACACTGATGGCAAGAATTCCAAAACCGCGCGGCGCAGCCCAGAACGTTCTCACGCGATGGGGCGTAAATCATCGAATTTGTGGTCGGTTCGGATTGCGAGATCGATCTCCCATGGCAGAGATAATCTGATTTCCTCGCCCGTAGTCTTATTCCGTTGCACCCAGCGATCGTGCTCAAAGGTTAGCTCATAGGCCATCCTCTTCGTGATGAGTACAGTTGACCGGGACATTGGAAAGAGTCCGGCAGCCGAGATCTTCACAATTGGAAAACTGCCACCAACACTTTCAACATTGTTGGCACGCAGGAAATGATTCATGGACCTTCCGAGCCAATTGACGTCAGCGTTCGGGATCGTGCCAAAGAATATCTGATCGGAAACCTGCAATATCTTGTCCTGCAACCCGCTACCCGAACCGATCGCTACAGCACTGAAAGGCTCGTAGCTACGAACATTGAAATCCGGCGATTGCATTGTGTAGAGCAATCCCTCCGGTTGGCTGGGCACGCGCACCTTTGGCGTTGGGGCTCCCATGATCTGCAAGAACAGGGGCGATATTCCGTTGATGCTACCGGAGGGACGTGAATGGACCGCATTAACGACCACTTGGGCAGCGGCAGCTTTTTCGATGACGTTGGGACGGCCTGGGATGACGGAACCAACCATAAACGTCACGGCCGCAGCATTCGGGAATTTCGCAAATTCATAGGCGAAGAGGCGAGGAAGCCAGTGTCGAAGAATCACCGCATTGCGCCGTTCACCCTGCGCCTTTCGCACTGATTCCAAAAGATGCGCTGCCGTCGTTATGTCACCGACGAACCCAAGAACCGTGTGATTGGTAATGAAGATAAGCTTTTGCAGCGTGTCACGACAGGTCCCCTGAGTTTGAAAAGTCACGCGGGAGTCTGCGCCGAGGATCACCCCGTCGAGCATCGAACATCCGGCTACGACACTCATCGACCTGTGTATTAACCCTTTCACCAACGATTGTACGATTCGAGCAACCGATGGATCATGAAGGACGTGACATTGAGTACTTTGCGTCTTAGACGGTCGGATAGATAGCCTTTTCCCTCACGTCCTCGCGTGGTTTACCTTGCCCAATATTTTCTCGAGCTTTTGCTTGAGTATGACCTCTGCGGGAGAGCGTCCTTGGCGTCCGAGCCATGAGAGGAAGTCCTTCATTCTGACTTCATGCTTCACGGCCGGCTGCTGGACGAGAACGCTCACTGTTGTGAATCCCTGTCCGATCTCTCCCACCCAGTTGTCCTGTTGCAAGGCCGCAAGGGCGGTAGCGATTGCTTCATAGAGCGTCTCCGCGGTGACCTCTACGGAGTGCTCAACGTCTCGAAGATCCTTTACCGCAACTGTGCACGTTCGGAGAACCACACGTGAAAGCCTAGCATATTCGTCTTTTGTTCGCCATTGACCCGCCACTTGAGCGGCGTCATGGTTTCCTTGAGAGCTCACTTGGTTCGTCACTCCGGCACGAACGGGCAAACCCCGCCCGATTGAGCCATCCAATCACAATTGTGAGCCTGTCCCGGTTTTGCGTTTAGCTCCGGTGAGCCGCATTGATCTGGACTGGCGTCCTTTGGACTCTTCGGCCCGACCCAGAGCACCACATCGTTCCCCGCATCCGGATCGACCGAGAAAAACGTCTTGTGCTTTATTCCTGCGCTCTGGAAAGCGTCAAGCAGCGTCCGCGCTTCGACCTCCTGCCCCTTGTTGCCGACAGTGATCTGCACGTCGATGATCCGCTCATCTCCGACCGGTACCGCTGAAACTTCGTTTGTCTTCCGACTCTCCGCGAATAACTGCTTCAGTTCCTCGGCGTAAGCGAGCGTATTGGGTCCGCCTGAGTAGAACACTCGCAGCCGTGAACCAGCGTATTGCTTGATCGCAGGACGGAGTTGCTCTTTCTGGTAGTCGGTGAGATGACGTTGATCGGATTGCTCATCAAGCTCCGATGGCGAAGGCAAAGTCCGCACCTTTCGCACCGTGACGGAACCGTCTGGATGCTGGTAGCTGAACACGTCGAGCGTGCTTGTCACGTCTGCCGGCAGCTTCATCGGCTCAGCGCATGAGCGAGTTTCCTTCGCAGCTAACGTGTATGAGGGAGGGAGCAGCCTGTCGCGACAGCTTAAAGTCGGAGATGCTTCGTCCTCGACGGTGACCTGTGTAGCGAACCGAATCTGATGCTGAGTACCTCGGACGATCAAGTGTTGTGACGAGTGTGATTCCTTTGAAGTGGCCGTGACGGTGTAGTCTTCGTCCCACGGCGACGATGGCGTAAACCAGAAGTACTGATCAGATCGCAGCGGACCTGGATCGATCTCGGGGAAAGACTGAACGATGGTTTGCCCAGATTTGTTGTCCTTCAGCGTTACTTCGACTCGCGAAAGAGTGTGCGGCCCGACGATCTTCACAAAGAACGCGCGCTTCTGACATTCCATCAACTCATTGCTGGGAGCGAGGTAGATGAAAGTACGAGCACTCACCACTTCTGCACGCTGAACCGCAAGGGACAGGAGCGCCAAAAAAAGCAGGCATACAAAAAGCCACACGCCCAACTTCGATCCAGGATGTGAAGCGGGCGCTGGCGGGCGACTAATCTCTTTCCACGCTCTCCACGTCGCGCTTATCAAGTGTCCGGCGCAAATGGGAGCCCACACCCAGAGGAGAGACGCAAATCTCTCCCAGCTAGAAGCGTTCTTGATAGCAAAAAACCACACAATAGCGATCACAGCCGCGAGCGAGTCAAACCACTTCGCTTGGATCGTGGCAAAGAAGCTGTGTGCGAATGTTCTGAGCAGGCGGCGCAGTAACGCCCAGGCACTGAATCGGGGATACACGCAAAACGCCTTTTGGCTCTCGTGAGGATGAAAAAGGAAGATTCTGTCAAACACCTTGGGGTCATTTTTCAGCGTTTGCGCAACCTTCTCGGCTAACTCCGGGAAGCCGAAATCGACCCCGTGAGTGGGCGTGTTGTGCAAGAGTGCTTCATCGCAGAAAAAACAGAGCAGATCGAACTCCGCCAGAGAATGTTTCGCCCGATGGTTGGCACGTTCATACTTTTTGATTTTCTCTCGGACGCGGTGGATTGCCGCTTGAACCATCGAATCCGGCGTATATGCGCCGCCACCCAACTCGAACATCACCCAAGGCTCGCCGGGAAAATCAAACTTCTCTCGCGGGTAAATCCATATCTCGTCGAGATACTTCGCGAGAGTTGGGAAACCTGTGAAATCTCCGACGGGACCACCTTGAGGAGTGTTCCATGATGGCGCGGCGACAGGTGGCCTTTGCGGGTCATCCGGTGGGTCCGGCGTGGCGCTTTCCTTGGCAACAAGTGCGAAAAGTTCACGCCTGAATTGGGCCTGATCCTCCGGTTTCAGCCGTTTCGACTTGTCATACAGGACTACTCTGCCGATGCGATCCGGCTTGGGCTCTTTTTCGCTTCTGATGACTGCAAGATAGCTGTCCTCTAAGAGCTTCCGCCCGCTGCCGTCGGTGATCTGCTCATGCTCGACCCACTTCGTGAGTTCGACTCCAATTTTCTTTCCAGATTTGCCAACGCAGAGGACATCTGGCGGATCAGGGCCGTCGCCTTGGCTTGCAAGTTCTTCACCTGCGAATTGCGGCTCAGCGGCAAGAAAGGCGTTCCAAGCTGTGCGCTCATCATCGCGGAGCATGTTGTAATTGTATGCTGGAACCGAACGGCGACGGCACCTGTGGGAACTGGGCTTTTCCACTACGACGAAAATCGTCAAATGGGTCACAGCTGGGAGAATTACAGAGCTTTCGCCACCTCGATTGCGGTTTCGAGTTGGGTATCTCTTCCTTGTTTCAAGGCTTCGCGCGAGAGTTCAATAGAAAACTTCGGCACGATACCGTCGTTCTCCAGCATCCGTCCTTGCCAAGTTAGGTAAGCGGCAACCGGGAGGCCAAGAATGTAACCATGGCCAACCTTGTATGCGCTGCCGCTGAGTAGGCGGCCGGGTGTCTTCGTTCCCACGATGGTTGCGAGATTATTTTCCTCCGCAAACGCTGAGACCATCTCGCCAGCACTCGCGGTGTGCTCGTTTACTAACAGTACGACTCGACCGTGGAATCGTCGCTGACCGAGTCCTTCGGTGACTACAAGGATAGACTTTTCGACGAATGCATATCGGGCGGCTAACCATATGAGAGTCGCCTTGCGGGACGGAATCCGTCCGAATCGGGTCAGTTCCTCACGGCGATAACCACGATCGCGGCGTTTTCGCGTGAGACTATAGCCCACCTCAAGTTTTCCAGGTGTCAAATAGCTCATCAGGCGCAGCCCGCCGATTCCTCCGCCGGTGTTTCCTCGAAGGTCCACGATGAGCCGGTTACAACCGTCCAGAGACTCAATAGCACGATCAATATCTCTCGCAACGTCAATCCCAATCACGCCAGGGAACATGGCGACTTTGAGCAGGCCAATTTCATCGCTCAACCTTTCAGCGTGGACGGCTTCGGGCGCGGTGACTGGATGCGTCTTTGACTTGGGCATCGGCAATTGGACTTTAACTGTCTGCTGTCCTCCCTGGAGCTTCTCTATGAGTAGGCTGGCCGATTCTCCGACCGAAAACGTCAGATCGTCCGGAGGTCGAATGTCGCGCCCACCATTGCCGAGCAACAAATCTCCAGGCCGTATCCCCGCAGAATAGGCTGGGCCTCCTTGATGCACATCCTGAAACATCCAGCGTTCACTCCCGTTCGCCGCGATGCGCTGCATAGTTGCATTGATGGCGTGCCGGGCCGGGATATTTCGCATTCCGGCATGTCGGAAGCCCGTGTGACTAGTTTTAAGCTCAGCCACGAGACCCTGAACCTCCTTCTCGAATGTCTCCGGGTCCGCGGACGCGAGAATTTGGTCCCGACGGTTTTTAGCCAGCGCGTTCCAATCCACTCCATTCAAAGAAGGATTGAAGTGCTTGGTTTCCACCAAGCGACAGACCTTGTCGAAAATCTTTGTGCGCTCTTCTAGAGTCAAGTTCATTGCTGTTTGATCCCAATCGGTGTCGAGGTCTCCCCGACAGCGACGAATGCTGCCCAATAGAACGGGCTCACCTGCTCACCATACTTCGCCAGCAAGTCCAACTTCGCATCTCGGAGCGCCGAGCCGTTATCTTCGCCTTGCCCCAGCCGCTCGTAGAAGCGATTCATCAGCGCACTCGCGAATGTGTCGTCGGCGCTCCACAAGCTGGCGACAACCGATTTCGAACCTGCTACCAAGAAAGCTTCCACTAGACTGCTAACGCCCTCTTGTCCCTGTAGTTTGCCCACGCCCGTATCGCAAGCGGATAGCGTAGTCAGTTCGGCATTCAGTCGCAATCTGATGATCTCCCGTACTTGAAGCAGTCCATCATCGCCTGATTTCGGGTCTGTCCCCAAGACCAGTGCTGAGCGCTCGGGATACTGTGTATCTGCGAACCCGTGAACGGCCAGGTGCAAAACGCGAAACTGGTCGAGCGGCTCCTTCTTGAATGCAGTCTCCGTAGCGTCCTTGCCGAGCAAGACTACCGCATTCGGTCCAACAATTTTACCGATTTCCTCGACCTCTTCCCGAGTTTGAGGCAGATCTTGAAGCCGCATCCCGGAGAGGTCAGCCATGCCGCGAAGAACGCGTCCGCGGACGGTGTCCGGAGTCGGAATTCTCCTGCCCTCTCCGCCTTGATTCTCGTAAGCAACATCACCTACACCGAGAAACGGACTCGCCGCGCTTTCGTTCTTCCTCGCTCTACGCAAGACATCAAGGATGGTTCCGGAAGGCACGTAACTTACCACGCGAGACTTCAACAGATACTCGCCTTGGTTATTGCGTAGCGCTTCAAATGGAAGCAGGTTCAAGGCTCCGTCCGGCGCGATGATGAGTCTTGCTGCTGTCTTCGCTTCGGGGATCGGCTCCAAGAGCACTCGGAAAAGACGTTTCGAGGTTTCAACCCCCGCGCCCTTTGCGCGTACCTCATCGACAAATTGCTCCGCCAGTTTTTCGACTTCCTTGCGCCCAATCGGCAGCGCTTGAACGCGTGCGCTCTGGCGCGTGACCGAGATACAGAAGGAAATGGGATCATCCAGCACGTACTCCAGGAGCACTTCATCTGGATGCAGGTCCTTCTCCACATTCGTCAACGCTGCTGGCTGCACAGGAAGTCGTCGGTTGGGAACGTCTTCTCTGGTCCACGCCAGACCCAGGCGTCGTTCGTATTCAACGAGGTTGTCCAGCAATTGTTCCCGTTCAGGTGCGCCGTTGGTCTGCATGAGTCGCGCCTGGAGACTTGCAACATCGCCTTCCAGCGCGGCTGTCTGATCTGATTCCCTTGCGGGCTGCGCCTTTCTATCTTTAAGAGCCCATGCGAGAGTTCGGCCTCGAACGCGTTCCAGAACTGCGAACGCTCCTGGCGCGTCACCATTCTTGGTGACAAGTTCAAAGTGTCGAAGGTAGGTCTCGCTCATTGCTGCGGCAACGGAACTGTTCCAATATGGCTCATCGACGCTGATGAGCATTCCCTCTATCACATCTTCCGCCTGTTCGTAGAGAGCATTTGCTTCGGTAAAGTTTCCGCGACGCGCCTTCAAATCAGCGAGCATCGTCAGGTTGCGAGGCACGTAATATCGATCACCAACCCGCTGGCTCGCAACCAGACCCTGAATGGCGCGCGCCTCCGCTGTGGCAAGATCTCCGGCATCACGATAAATTTGCGCCAGTTCGAACATGGCGTCGGCTTCCATCCGGTAGAACTGAGCTTGGGTCGCGAATTGTCCGGCATCTTCCAAATATTTCACCGCTTGCTGTCGGTCACCCCTCTGTGCCGCCAGTTTTCCGAGAAGAATCAGCAATTGCGCCTCGTGGCCCCGCTTCTCTTGTGATCGCGCTTTGGCGAGCGCATTCTCAAGTACAACCTTCGCTTCGTCGGTTCTGCCGAGCGAGACCAGGGTTTGAGCTTTTCCTTCATACCCCATGAATGGAAGTCCACAATCAGGACAAGACTCCGCTAGCTTGATAGCTCTCTCGAAGAATTTCAGCGCTTCCGCGTGGCGATTGACTTCTTCGAAGCCTCTGCCAAGCAATTCTAGGAAGCGTACTTGGCCAGCAGTGTCACCGTTCGCCATCGTGGAAAGAAGCGCGCCACCCAAAAGTCTGGCCGCGCGTCCGGGATTCCCTTCTAGGAAACCAATTAGACCTAATTCGCCAGAGGCCCTCGTTACCCATTGATCCTCGCCCAAACTCTTTGCAATGTCTTGCGCTTCTAGCCAGTCGCGCTTTGAGGCTCGATAATCGATCTCGATGTCTGTGTAGCCCTTCGCGATCAGGCACCAAAGCCGCAGTTTCTTGTCAGCCTGCACGATGGGGTTCTGGAGCTGTTCGCTCAAGAAACGCGAAAGGTCAACAAAGGACATTGTTTCGGCTTCGGATCTGAGGCGGCCCACCTTGGCGTGAAGTTCGTTCCGGGCATCGCTCCGCCCCGAGAAGAGCTTTTCGGCTTTGGCATACAGTGGGGCAGCTGCGGGTCCGTTACTTAGAAAATAGAAACGGTCCGCGGCTTTGAGCAACACCTCAGGGTCCGCCGACTGTTGCACATCAGCGGAGGTAAGGCGAATCCTAGGTGCCTCTCGACGGTATGCGGTGACGACGTAGTACGAGGCAGTAGTCAGCACTACCAAGACCACGCTGGCAGCAAATGCCGCTCGGATTGAGACACGTCTGCTCATCCGGAAAGCACACAAATGCAGAATCTACGAACTGGTCGCGACGAGGTGCTGCAGACGATGGCGGTTGGGGACTAAAACCCGGGATCTTTCAGCTAGTTTCTCAGTTTACGAATAAAAGATAAAGCGGCTGGACCCGAAAACGCTTGACTGTAGAGCGTTTTGACGGATGTGGGCCCGATTAGCTGCCCTTCTGCCGCCACAGCGGGGCGTCATCAGGAACCAAGCCAATTTTCCGTACGAGTTTCTGATCCCCGGTCCTGCAATCGAAGAGCTCTAATTTCCCTGTCAGGCCGACATCGAGCGTTATCGTCAGTTCGGTCTGGTCCTGAAATTCTAGGGAGATGTACCGGGATTCCAATTCGTTAGTGATGCTGACAGCTTTTAGCATCTTGTCCCTGATACCGCGGCTGAATGTCTCCAGATGTAGTTTTCGCTCGTGTCGGTCATGCTTCCGCTTCCTCATTCGGCACACTCCGATACTAAATTCATTCATCCTCCCGCCTGTGGTACTCCCGAATCATTTTGAAATTGCCGGTGCTAATGTCTGACAACTCTATGCTGTCTGTCAGGATTGTGGGGCTGAACTGCAACGAAAAATCCGTCTTGTCCATGAACCGGATGCTCACGTACAAGCTGCCATCCTCAACGAGTGAATGGCTGACCCAATCCACAATCTTTCCGTGGACCTCCCGATACCTGCGGCGTAGCCGTTCATGACGCTTTTTAATTTTCTCCTCAAGGATCTTCTGTTGTTTTGCGCTTATCGGGGCTACCGTGATATTTCCCTCCTGGACGGCTTTCGGTTTTGCCATCGCTCCAGCTCCTAAACGTGCGTTTCACCGGCGGTTTGGTTCACGCTCGATGGAGCCTACCGCGAAGTATGTGTTGACTGGTGAAAATTGAATGTCGTGGCCCGAATGCCGACCAGTCAGCCTCTATACCGACTGCAAGCCAATGAAATCGAAGGAGAACAGGCCGCGACTATCAGCGAAGGCGGTGCACGGACTGTTTTCAAGGCGGTCGGAATCTCGGACAGGAACGCCACGTCCCCGAACATCGTCGAAAGCCTTTACAATACGTTGGCAAGCCGAGGGGGTAATAAGCCGCCCGTCGCAGCGCAGCTCCGGGCGGCTTTTTGCGTTTGGAGTCCGAGATGAGCGAAGCGTGCGGAGGTTGATCTGCGTTCGGACCGCAAGTCCTAGCTAGTCTCTTGCGATCAATCGGCGGTCACGATGCGGTGTTGCACACAAGTCGAGCAACGGGCGTCAAATCTCGCCGCCAGTCCAAGTAGGGCGAAAGGGATTTCCGGAGTCGTCCTCTAAAACAACATCTCCGGAACGTATTCTTCCGCGCACGCAGCGTCATCGTTCTTAACTGAATTGACCCGAGAACTCACGCTGTAGCGACGCATGGAATCCGCCTGATATGGTTTGAGCAAATCGAGTATGTCATCGACTTGTTTGAATCCCGGATCGAGCCAACGATCATAGTCTTCGCCTTCGAGAATGACCGGCATCCTGTCATGGATATCAGACAGAAGTGCATTTGCCAAAGTCGTAATGATCAAACACGTTTCGACAAGTTTTCGCTCCGGGTTCTTCCATCGGTCCCAGATTCCAGCAAACGCAAAGACTGAGTCGTCCGCGAGGGTAAAGCAGAAGGGAGACTTCCCCTTGCTGAATTTCGACCACTCGTAAAAGCCATCGGCGGGAATCAAACAGCGGCGGGACAGCAAAGGCTCGCGGAAAGCGGGCTTCTCGGCAATCGTCTCGGCCCTGGCGTTAATCATTTTGTAGCCGGCTTTAGCGTCCTTCGCCCAGAACGGGATTAGCCCCCAACGTATCAGCGAAAAGGATCGAACGGGGCGAGTCACGTCCTGGCGGACGACGGGCACACTTTGGCTGGGTGCGATGTTGTAACGAGGACTCCAGTCATCGTCATCCCCCACGTCAAAGACCTCGGCCAGAATCTCTTTTGTCCGGGCGAGGCGATAGCGTCCGCACATGGAGAGAGTATAGGGGAACCGATGCCGACTCACGTTTTTCCTCACCAAGCGGCGAAGTTTCAGCGTGATGGGAGAAACATGGAAGCCTCAAGGCGCGATTCCAAGAATCGCGCTTTGACACTGCTGACGGCGTATCGTCGACATAAAGCCAAACGGGAACTATATACTTAACTCTCATTTCCGATAATCAAGACAGAAACGCCCTACTAAGGCGTATTTGATGTTCAATAACAAACTGGCCAAACTTCTGACCGATACACTGCCGTCTGGACGGCGTAGACTGTTCAACCCATGGCGCGACCGTTGCGCCGATGACGTGCCAAGCAATGGTCCAGATGCAAAGCTGGCCCGGCTGGCAGCTCATCTCGACTGCAATCCGAAGTTTATTCTTTGCGGAGAAGCGCCGAGTTATCGCGGTTGTAGACACAGCGGGATCGCGTTTACCAGCGAGCATCTCCTGTTGGAGGGGAAGATTCCTCGCGTGTCCCCCGTGAGTCACAGACTTACCATCAAGAAAGGCTCGTACAAAGAAGGCTCTGCCACGACAGTCTGGAAGGAACTGTATAGATTGGGCATTCAGGAGCGCACGGTTCTGTGGAACGCGATTCAACTGCATCCTCATGAACTGGGAAAACCAAAGTCAAATCGAACGCCAACTCCTGAGGAATTTGAGATTGGCAAACCTGCCCTACAGATGCTCGTTAAAGAGTTTCCTTCAGCGATAGTTGTTGCCGTCGGCAGAAAGGCGGAAAGATCGCTCAAGTCGATGGGCATTCTTTACAAACCCGTGCGTCATCCCGCCTACGGTGGAGGGCCCAAATTTGCACAACAGCTGGAGCTACTTGTGCGTGGCGCGCACGGGCGAACTGCGGTTGAGTAGAATCTGTTCGATTATCGCCCGAAGCGGAATCGCTAGGCCAAACCTGCAAGGGAGTTATGTATATAGTTCCCCAAAAAATGCGGGGCGCTTGGAACGCCCCGCCGGAGTCTTGCAAAGAGCTGTTTACGCCACAGACTTAGGTTTTGGCTTCGTCTTGGCCTTTGGTTGTTTGTTGTGCTTCGCTGTGAATTCTGCCGCAACTGCTTTCTCTACTTTTTCGACATCCACCCGGTAACGCTTGGCTGCATCCATGAGCAGGTCTTGCGATACGTTCCCACGGTCGTAGGCCGAGTCGAGCAAGCTGATCTCAAGCAGCAGCCGCGAGAGAGCAACTTCGTCGTAGGTGCTGATTGTTTTCATCAACACTTCCTGAGGTGGCTTGCTGGTTTTCGAGTTCTCGACCTTGTGCCGTTTCGCCAAGACCGGAACTTGGTTGTAGGACAAATGGCCGATGGTGTATTGCGCGACCGTGAGTAAGTCGGCTTTCTTCAACGGCGCAGCCACACGCTCTAGCACCTTGGCCAAGACGCAATGGCGAATAGTGATGGCCTGTTTGCTTTTTTCGATTCGCTTGCGTTCCTCGGCCCGTTCCTTGGCAACTTGCTCGGGCGACGGCGTGTCGGGATGATGCACTCGGCATGAGGGGTCGGCGCACACCTTAACCAGTTCTCCTCGCCTTCCACCGTCCATGACCACTGCTTCGGTCATCTTCTGGCATGGCTTCTGTTGAGGGGCAACCTTGGAACCTGTGCCGTTGGTTTTGGCCTTCTTGATTTCAAGCTCCACGTAACGGTTCTTTCCCAATGGAGCGCCTTCTCGGGTATTCCAAGCGGAAGAAATCTGCACCAGTTGGGGTTTGGTTTCGAGCGTATGCGACACATGCGCATCGATTTTGGCCCGGAAACATTGTGGGTCAGTACAAGAGTCCTTACGTACGTCGGCAAAGAGCAGTTTGTTGAAGCCTGTCCGCTTGGGGCAACTGCTGCACGAGCCTGCTGCGGGAACGAGGGCTTCGTCCTGCTTGTCGAACGGGGCAGACGCCAGTTGTAGCAGGATGTTGGACTCAATCCATGCCGCAAGTTCGCGCACGGGAATGAGCACTTGGCTGTTGCCATCGGTCGTCCACATGCCGCGAAACGCCGCGTTGAAGGCTTCCTGTTGTTGAGAGTCCGGCAGTTTGGCGATCAAGAGTGCGTGGCCAATGGCAATTGTGTCTTTCAGGAACGCCTCAGCCACGGGTGGAATCAAATCCGCCAGCTTGATGCGCCCCTGCACATAAGCCTCACTCTTGCCCGCGCGGGCCGCGATGCTGGCAATGGTGTAGGCAGGTTCTCCGAGTTGCAAGAGCGATTTGAAACCGAGAGATTCTTCAAGCGGGTGGATGTCCTCGCGTTGCAGATTTTCGACTACCTGGGCCTCGATGGATTCCGCGTCCGTCAGTTTGACCACGCGGACGGGAACTAATTCGAGTTCCGCTAGCTTCGCCGCTCTTAGGCGACGTGCCCCAGCGACAACTTCATACTTGCTTTCCTCCAATTCCCGCACCAGAAGCGGGGCCAAAATCCCTTGCGCTTTCATGCTAGCTGCAAGTTCTTCGAGGTTCTTTTCATCGAATCGCTTGCGCGGGTTGGTAGCGGACTCCACCAGTATGCTGATGGGAACGCTTCGATATTCGTTATTGATTGTATTGTTCTGCGCGTCTTGCATGACCATTCTCCTTTTCATTTTTTTGTTCCTCGGTAGTGGTTGGGGTGTGGCCGTCACACGCAGCGCATGACGACCTTCACGGTTGCTCTTGAGTAAGGGTTTGTGTTGGGTTAAGCGGCAACCGCGGCTGGCTCGGGGGCAATGCCCCCGAGAATCACAGCAGCGGTCTGTTGGACGGCTTCCAAACTCTCGCGCAGAAGATCGGCGTCTCCATGCCAGAGCTGGATGTAATCGGCGGATGCGGTTCCGGTCTCAAGCCCGATTGCTTGGCAGACCACGAAGGCCACGGCTTCGGCCTCGGTCTCGCGGACTTGCTTGGTAGTCAGGGTGCGACGGTCGCCCCGGTGCAACATCTCGTGGGCGATCTCGTGCGTGAGCGTGGAAAACTCGTCGGCAGGTTGCATCCCGGAAAGCAGCGTAATCTTGCCGCCATACGAGAGCCCCTTGGCGGGAGCAATTCTCTCGGAGAAACTTAGCTCGACGCTTTGCGCTTCGACGAACTTGAAAAGGCGTTCGCGGTATCCAGTCACGTCGCCGTTGACTTCGGTCAGCGTGGGAAGCTCTTTGCCTTCGGTCTGAGTAACGTCGAACACATACACGCCTCGAAAACCGTACAAAGTGCGCTGAGTCTCCTTGGCGTCGGTATTCTGTTCCGCATTCTCCTCTTTTTTGTTGCGCTTGTTGCCGACCATTGGGGCGAGAATGAAAATGCCCTTTTCGCCACGCCGGACGAAGCGGCCAAGCGAGTTCCAAGTGCGGAGTCCTGCAACGTTGGTGGCATCGGGCTTTTGCCTCGCAATCAGCATGATGTTGCCGAAGCTGTAGTTGCGAAACTTGGCCATCGCTCCGAGATACTGCGTGAGCACCGAACTCTGCCCAGCCTCCAGCGACTGCACGAGGTAATTGACTGCTTCTTTGGTCTTGAGGCTGACTTCTTCTAATTTCATGTTTTTTCCCTTTCTGCCGGTATCGGCTTGTTTTTTTCTTCACTAAAGCGCAGCGGGAAAAAACAAGCCGATACCGCTGGAAGGGACAGAACGGAGGCCGGAAGAGGGTGGCAGGGCGTGAGTGAAAGCGCGGTAAGTGCCAAACGCGGTTGGGGTTAGTTTGGCGCGAAACCGGCGCAGTCCGAAACGCCCGTCGGAGCCGCGGCCAAGCGGCGTCCACCCGGAAGAGGACGCAGTGGAATGAAGATGCGAAGCTTACCGTTGGTGTCGGTTAGAACGGGCGGTGGATTGGGGATACTCTCCGGGTACGATCCGTTCCCGAGGCGGACTGCTTTATAATCCGTTTCGTCAGGGCGACTGTAAGGAGATCATCGAACAATGGCCGGATCGACGTTTCAGACCAATCCTTTTGACCTGAACAAACTTCTAGACGACTGCCAGCGTGGCGTTCTTCAGTTGCCGGATTTTCAGCGTAGCTGGGTTTGGGGATGAAGATCGTATCAAGAGTTTGATCGCTTCAATTTCGAGAGCTTTTCCCGTTGGCGCGTTAATGTCGCTCGATACGGGCGGGCCGGTGAATTTCAAGCCGAGACCTGTTGAAGGCGCGCCAACTGAGGCGAAACAAATCTCCCCCCAGTCGCTATTACTTGATGGCCAACAACGGATGACGTCGCTCTATCAGGCCACCTTACGAGGAAAGGTTGTCGAGACAGTCACTCTAAAAAAGAAGAAGGTAAAGCGCTGGTTTTACATTGACATCCGAAAATCGCTTGATTCTTCGGTGGATCGCGAAGAAGCGATTGTTGGAGTGCCTGAGGATCGAGTTGTCCGGACTGATTTCGGGCGTGAAGTTATTGTGGATCTTTCTTCCGCCGAACGGGAATACGCTTCTCTCATGTACCCGCTTTCCCAAGTCTTTGATTGGGACAAGTGGCAGGACGGCTTCGACAAGCACTGGCGCGGTGATCAGAATGAGAGTATTCGCGAAGAATTTCGAGCATTCAAGCGCCAGGTTCTCGAAAACTTTAAGTACTACCGGGTGCCCGTCATTACCTTGGATCGATCAACATCCAAGGAAGCCGTGTGCGTTGTCTTTGAGAAGGTAAATACCGGAGGAAAGGCGCTTGACGCCTTTGAGCTTGTTACTGCGATGTATGCCGCATCGGGCCACGAATTGCGAAAAGACTGGTACGGCGACGACGGGACGAGGGGAAGGCATCGACGTCTTGCAGAGACCCTCCGGCCTGCCGATGCGGATACCGGCATCATCGCTGAGGTAGCGAATACGGATTTCCTTCAGGCCATTTCGCTTTTTCATACCCGAGACCGGCGGCGTGTGGCGGAAGCTGCCGGGAAACAGGGTAAAGAATTGCCTGCCGTTTCCGGCAATAGGCAGGCGCTCTTGAACCTGCCCCTTGAGGCATACAAGCTGTACGAATCGCAAGTGGAGCGTGGCTTTGTACAAGCGGCTAAGTTTCTCCACATGCTTCATATCTATCGTATTTTTGATCTCCCTTATCAATCCCAAATCGTACCGTTGGCTGCCATTCTCGCGGACATCGGCGACGCCTGGGAGCACGACGCGAATCGGGCGATGTTGGTACGGTGGTATTGGAATGGCGTTTTTGGTGAGCTTTATGGTTCGGCGGTCGAGACGCGCATAGCGCGCGATTTCATGGAGGTGCCGGTTTGGCTGAAGGGTGGTCCAGAGCCATCAACGGTCAGCGAGACCCTGTTCCGCGCCGACAGACTGAAGACGATGCGCATGCGTCTGTCCGCTGCCTATAAGGGTGTCAACGCTCTCTTGATGAAAGAAGGAGCCCAGGATTTTCGTTCTGGCCAGAAATTCGACCACACGGTCTTCTTCGGCGAGAATGTGGACATCCATCACATCTTTCCCCAAGACTGGTGCAAGAAGCATGGCATCAAGCCGAATGTTTTCGATTCCATTATCAATAAGACGCCGCTTTCGTACCGGACGAACCGGATCATCGGCGGTGTAGCGCCGTCCGAATATCTCGCGAAGTTGGAAAAAGGCAATGAGACAACGCCGTCAATTGATCGCGCGCGGCTAGACGCGTATCTCACATCTCACCTGATTGACCCATCCCTTCTGCGGTCGGATAGTTTTGACACCTTCATGGTCGAACGACAAAAAAGATTGCTGGTACTCATCGAGCAAGCGACCGGAAAAGCCGCCTATAGCGGCAACGTTCCGGAAGAAGGCGAGGATGTTGAGGCAGACGAGGACACTGTTGAAGCTGAACTGACGATAGCAACTGCATGAGGTCGAAAATGGAGTTTGGCAGCCTCACCCAGTGTCTACGCCACCTCGCGCGGTAGGAGCGCCGCCAACCGTATACCCGTATTCCGCAAGGCGTTTGCGTGCAATCTCGCGCTCTTGATCGGAGAACAAAGGATGCCATTGTGCTGCAAGAATAACGGCCTCGACTGTCAGATCGAGCCGCTTTCGTTCCCATAGAGCGACGTAACCTTCAGAGACCTTGGAAGCGTGAAGCAGAATTCTCGCCGTCTCAAGGCCGCGATGTTCGTGAAGCATGTGCAAGAAGCGTGTCGCCTTATAGTCGCACTCGTCCAGGGCGCGACTATAAACGTCCATCATGGCTTCATCAAAGCGTGCTTCAAGGTCATTGTTCATGGATTTATTCAGACAATTATTACTCTAGGAGCGCTTTGAAGACTGCGTCCGCCGCGTCCTTGTAGAACTCAATACTGATGCGAGTCCAAAGGTCGTCCGGCAGGTCGTTTAGTTGCCTCCGAACTGAAACCGGCATCAGCAGAGTCTGAGCCTGTTTGTCTACTGCCAATTCTGCAATGCGGATGGCGTTCGGAATCGTTTCAATGGAACCACCAAGGTTGAGGGCTCCGACGATAATCGTGCCTCCGCGCGTGTTCTTGCCGAGCAAAGACCCACAGAGTGAGACGAGGACAGGCAATCCAAGTCCGCTGCCGGACTTATCGGAATCGATTGCGCGCATTTGAATTGAGAACTCGTGCTCACGCGGATCTCGATCACCAACAACTTCTTTCGCCCGAGCGTAGAGATTCTGCTCGCCAATCTTGACGCTTTCCCGGAACGCAGGAGCTGCTGGTTGATTAAGGATCTTCACACCTCCGCCGGGTCCCGAATTCACCTCGATCCGGAACAACCCAGGACCGGTCTCCGGCGTTCCCATGCTGGCAGCCCAAACTTGTCCCGGCGGCAGCGGATCGGATTCAATCGCCTCATCGCTGTGCAGCTCCGGCGTCGAAACGAACTGCTCCACACCCTCTGGCCCCAGGGTATAGCTGAAATGAGTATTTCGGAATTCACTCTTGAAGCAGCGCTTCTGTTGTTCCTTCACCCGACGACGCGACTCCAGGGCTAGCCGAACGATCCATTCCAAATCTGCGTCAGGAACCGGCGAGTCGGAGTTCGGAAAGAGCAACTTCATTAGACCGCTTACCGTCTTGTTGACCGCCTCAATATCACGGCCGCTCAGCGCGCCTCCCAAGTGGACCCGTCCTTGCATGATTGACATCCGATTGCTCGACCGCAGCTTGCTCCAACATTCGCTGAGGAAATCGCTCACCAACCCAAAGTGATCGGTCAGGTGCTCCGATGGATTCAACTTGGGAAAATCCCACCCAGGCCCAAACGCGTGCGCACGGGCGAGGAGGAACTCTTCAAGGCGAGGGCAAAAGAG
>Ga0207111_10083_pt2 | contig 27203 bp, 31 predicted proteins | sample Alteio_BWMinHeat_71_FD_153577 | JGI IMG/M metagenome (GOLD analysis project Ga0207111, IMG submission 153577) | Enriched cells from forest soil in Barre Woods Harvard Forest LTER site, Petersham, Massachusetts, United States -... | ecosystem: Environmental > Terrestrial > Soil > Temperate forest >... | reverse complement strand
AAAAGCAACCAAGCATGTTGCACCAAAAAAATCTACAAAAACAGCCTCTCCTAAAGATGCTGTTAAAAGTACGGTTAAAAAGACTGGTGCAACAAAAAAGAAAACAACAAAAGCGAAGACAAAATAAAAATAATAAATAAAATTTAAGACAATTGTACGAGGTGTTACGTGGGACAGAAGGTTCACCCTAGAGGTTTTAGATTAGGTATCTTTGAAGATTGGCAAGCACATTGGTTTGCAAAGCGATCATATGGAGCAGAGCTGATTGAAGATTTTAAAATCAGAGAATACTTAAAAAATAGGCTGAATGATTCGGATGTTTCCAAGATCGTTATCGATAAAGCAGTTGATAACATTCGAATTACAGTTTTTGCATCAAAGCCTGGGGCTATTATTGGTAAGCGCGGACAAGGTATTGAGCAAGTAAAGCAGGAGCTTTACAAGAAGTTTAAAAAGAACGTTGAAATTTCTGTACAAGAAGTTAAAGTTCTTGATCTTGACGCCACGTTGGTAGCAAAAAATATTGCAGAACAGCTTTCTAAACGTGTGAGTTTTAAACGAGCAATGAAAAGAGCTGGTTATGCTGCTATGAAGAGTGGGGCTAAGGGGATAAAAGTTTGCTGTTCGGGTCGTCTTGGTGGAGCAGAAATTGCTCGTATCGAATGGTTAAGACTTGGTTCGGTTCCTTTACATACCTTACGCGCTAATATTGATTTTGCATTGGCAGAATCATATACGACATACGGTATGATTGGTGTTAAGGTTTGGATTTGCAAAGGCGAATATCGGCAAGAGTAACAAAAGGATAGAACTATGTTAATGCCAAAAAAGACTAAATATAGAAAAACGCAACGAGGCCGTATGACGGGCATCTCAAAGGGAGCGCGTACCATAGCTTTTGGAGATTATGGTTTAGTTGCTCTTGAGCCGGCATGGCTTACTGCGCGACAAATCGAAGCAATTCGAGTTTCTATTAGCAGAAGATTGAAAAAAGTTGGAGCTTCTTTCTTGCGTGTATTTCCAGACAAGCCTATTACGAAAAAGCCTGCCGAAACTCGTATGGGTAAAGGTAAGGGAAATCCAGAGTTTTGGGTTTCAGTCGTAAAACGTGGCCGTGTTTTAATTGAACTTGGCGGCGGTATAGGAAAAGAAGAAGCAAAAGAAATTTTGCAAGCTGCAGCATATAAACTTCCTATGAAGACGAGGTTTGTTTCCAAAGAAGATTTAGTTAATACAACAGATGTTAAATAATTGGAGATGAATTATGGATAAAGCAAATTTGAAGAAATTAGACGCTGTTGCTTTAAAGAATGAAGTAGCTCAATTAAAAAAAGAGCTCTTTAATTTAAAGCTCAATATGATCACGGGACAAGTCAAAGATATGTCTCAATTTAAAAAATTGAGAGTAAAAATTGCTCAGGCCTTGACATATTTAAAGCAACAAGAAAATGAAAAAACCAATCTAAAAGCAAAAGCGTAAGCTTTTTAGGGTAGGGCAATGGCTGAAAAATCAAAAGAAATAAATAATCAGAATGCTCATCGAGGGCTTAAGCTCTCAGGTGAAGTGATTTCTGATAAGATGGATAAAACGATTGTAGTGAATGTGACAAGAACATTTAGACATCCGCTTTATGGTAAAACGGTGAGACATTCAAAAAAGTATAAAGTTCATGATGAACAAAATACTGCTAAAATCGGCGATGTTGTTGAATTTGCTGAGTGTCGGCCTCTATCAAAAACAAAGCATATGGTCTTAAATCGTATTATTACGAGCACTAAATAAGGGGTATGCAATGGTTCAAGAAAGAGCAATGTTAGAAGTAGCCGATAATTCCGGTGCTAAAAAATTGCAGGTAATTCGCGTTACGGGAAGCACGAGAAAGCGTTATGCTTATTTGGGAGATATTGTAAAAGTTGCCGTTAAAAAGGCTATTCCTGGTGGAACAGTAAAAAAGAGTGATGTTCTTGATGCTGTTATTGTAAGAACCAGAAAAGAATATCGTCGCCCAGATGGTAGCTATATCCGTTTTGATGAAAATGCTGCGGTGATAATCGATAAAGAAAAACAGCCAGTTGGAACACGTATTTTTGGTCCAATTGCTCGTGAATTAAGAGCGGCTGGTTATTCGAAAATCATATCATTAGCACCAGAGGTTTTGTAAACAAGAGATGATGAGGATACCATGCTAAGTCGGGTTAAAAAAAATGATACAGTCTTTGTGATGTCCGGTAAGGACAAAGGCAAACAAGGACATGTAATTTCAGTAGATCATAAAAATGATCTCGTACTTATAAAAGATGTTGGAATTATTGTTCGACATGTTAAGCCACAAAGATCTGGGGAAAAGGGAAAGATTGTAAGAGAAGAAAAGTCAATTCCTTTGTGTAAAGTAATGCCAATTTGTCCTTCATGTAAAAAAGCTTGCCGAGTTCAAGTAAGATTTTTAGAAGATGACAATAAGGCAAGAGTTTGCAATCGTTGCAAAGAAGCTTTTTAAGAATGATCGGGTAAGGTTTTATGAAATCACGGTTAGAGGAATTATATAAAACGCGTTTGCGAACTGAACTTGTTAAAGAGCTTGGTTTGAAAAACGTTATGCAAGCGCCAGCTATTTCTAAAATTGTTTTGAATATTGGCGTTAAAGATGCTGTATCTGATAGTAAAGCTTTAAATCAGGTAAAAGAAATTCTTGAAAAAATTTCAGGGCAAGCAGTTTCCAAGAGAAATGCAAGAATATCAATTGCAGGTTTTAAGTTGCGTCAAGGCATGCCTATTGGGGTTATGGTTACATTAAGAAAAGATAAAATGTACCATTTTCTTGATAAGCTTATTAACATTGTTTTGCCTTCAGTTCGAGATTTCCAAGGTGTAACGACAAATTTTGATGGACATGGCAATTATAATTTAGGGATAAAAGATTGGATGGTATTTCCTGAAGTTGATTTTGATAAAGTTGATAAAGTGCGTGGTTTAAATATAACCATTCAAACTACAGCGTTGTCAGATCAACATGGATTAGATCTTTTAAAAAAATTTAATATGCCATTTCAAAAGAATTAAAACTTTTATAGGATGACGTATGGCAAGAAAAGCAATGATAGAGAAAGCAAATAGGACTCCAAAGTTTTCTACTCGAGCACGCAATCGATGTAAACTTTGCGGACGTCCTCGTGCGTTTCTTCGTATTTTTTCAATGTGTAGGCTTTGTTTCAGAAAATATGCCCTTGCGGGTTTATTACCTGGCGTAAAGAAAACAAGCTGGTAATCAGTGGAGTGATGGAAAATGTCAATTGATGTAATTGGTGATTTTTTAACGATTATTCGGAATGGTGTCATGGTTCGTCGACGTTCAGTGACGGTTCCGTATTCGAATTTAAAAAATAATATAGCACAAGTTTTGAAGGATGAAGGTTTTATCAAAGACTTTGAAAAGGTTAATGTTCCCGGTAGCGATGCTTTGGCTTCATTAACAATATTTTTAAAATATGTAGATGGTGAATCTGTCATCCATGAAATTAAGCGTGTAAGTAAGCCTAGTCGAAGGCACTATGAGCGTATGAACAATTTGACTTCGGTGATTGGTGGTTTAGGTATTTCGATATTGTCAACAAGTTCTGGTATAATGACTGATCGACAGGCACAAAAATTGTCTGTTGGCGGAGAAGTTATTTGCCACGTTTGGTAAGGGATAACGTATGTCAAAAATTGGAAGAAAACCTATAGCTTTTTCATCTGCAAAAATAGAAGTGAGTGGTTTACAAATTTCTATTAAAGGTGCAAAAGAATCATTTTCCCACAAATTGCCTGAAGGGTTTAGTGCCCATCTTGATGGTAAAATATTAAGAATTGAGCCTCAAGAAAAAAACCGTGAAAATAATATTTTATGGGGACTTCACAGAGCTCTTTTAGCAAATGAAATAAAGGGTGTTGAAACGGGCTTCGAGCAAACTTTGAATATTGTTGGTTTAGGGTTTAAAGCTGTGTTGGCTGGGTCTAAATTGTCTTTTACATTAGGTTATACTCATAAAATTGATTATAACTTACCAAAAGAAGTTACCGTTGTTGTCGATAAGACAGGTCAACAGTTGGTATTCAAATCAGCGGATCGTTTTTTATTGGGAAATGTTTGCGATGCGATCAGATCTTTCAGACCGCCAGAACCGTATAAGGGCACTGGAATTATGAAAAAAGATGAAGTGATTATTCGCAAGGCTGGAAAAACGAAATCTGCATAGGGATTGAAGTTTAATATTGTCAGAAGGGTACTCCAGTGAGTAATAAAAGCGTACAAAAAAAGATTAGCAAAAGAGTAACACGACGTACTTTTAGAGTTAAAAATCGACTAACAAGTAAAGGGCATAAACCACGGATTGCGGTTTTTAGAAGTCTCAATCATATTTATGCGCAAATTATCGATGATGCAACTCAAAAAACATTAGCAAGTTTTTCATCGCTTCAATTAAAAGATGAAAAGGGTGATAAAAAAGCGCTTGCAAAGAATGTTGGTCGTGAGTTGGGTAAAATAGCTACAAAACAAGCGATTAAAGATGTATTTTTTGATCGCGGCAGATATTTGTATCACGGTAGAGTCCAAGCACTTGCTGAGGGCTTGCGTGAAGGTGGATTGCAATTTTAAAAAATTGTTCTATAGGGAAAAGCAATGACTGAAGAAAAAAATAAAAGAGGGCAACAACACGGAAAGCAACAGCAGTCCGTTCCTCCAACAGAAGAATATGCTGAAACCGTACTTGATGTACGCCGTGTTGCAAAGGTTATTAAAGGTGGTAGACGATTTGCATTTTCAGCTCTTGTTGTAGTTGGAGATCGCAATGGGAATATTGGTGTTGCATTGGGTAAAAGCCGCGAAGTAGCTTCTGCTATTGCAAAAGCATTACGTCGAGCGCGTAAATCAATGTTCCCTGTTCCATTATATAAAACAACAATACCGTATACTGTTACGGGTAAATTTGGGTCAAGTGAAGTCTTGATTCGCTCAGCATCAAAAGGTACTGGCGTTATTGCTGGTGGTGCTGTTCGTGCAGTTATGGATGCATTGGGTGTAAAAGATGTTCTTGCAAAATCGGTAGGAGCATCAAATCCTCAAAACGTTGTAAAAGCTACCGTTAATGCATTAAAGAAATTAAAATCTGCACAGCAATTGGCGAGCATGAGAGGCAAAACCTTGAAAGATTTGTTTGGGGTCAAAAATGTTGCAGCTTAATAAATTAGAAAAAATTACTCAGAAACGAAAAACAATTGGTCGCGGTGGTGATCGTGGCGGTACTTCAGGTCGTGGTCATAAAGGTCAAAAGGCACGATCTGGTGGTTCTGTGAAGGCATTCTTTGAAGGTGGTCAAATGCCATTGTCTCGAAGATTACCTCGTCGTGGATTTACCAATGTGTTTAAAAATGACGTAAGAGTTATTAGCCTAGATGTACTTGAAGCTAAATATACGCCAGGAGAAACGGTAAGCAAAGAGACTTTGAAATTAAAGGGTTTAGTAAAGGGAAGTGGAAATTTCTTAGTCAAAATCTTGGGCAGTGGAACGTTGACAAAAAAATTAACGTTTTCTGTTGATGCAATAAGTACATCAGCTGCACAGGCAATTAAAAATGCCGGTGGAACAATTCAAGAGACTAAGGAGATTGCCCATGATCGTGCTACTACATAACTTTAAAAATATTTTTTTAGTTGCAGAACTGAGAAAAAAATTAGCATATACATTAGCAATTTTGGCAGTATTTCGATTTGGTGCGCATGTGCCAATTCCAGGTATTGACGTTGTTGCAATGCAAAATTTGTTTAATACAAATATGGCTGGTGGTTTGCTCGGGTATTTTGATCTTTTTTCAGGTGGTGCATTACGAAATTTTGCAATTTTTGCATTAGGAATGTCACCTTATATAACTGCATCAATTATGATGCAGTTATTAACGATTATGATACCGTCTCTTGAATCGCTTTCAAAAGAAGGTGAATCTGGGCGTAAACAAATTAATCAGTATACCCGTTATTTAGCGCTTGGATTAGGCGTTGTTCAATCATTTACAACCATAGCTTTTATTGAAAGAACTCCAGGAATTGTTGTTGCGCCTGGATGGGGTTTTAGATTGATGACGATCTTAATTTTAAGCGTAGGATCTCTTTTATTAATGTGGCTTGGCGAGCAAATTAATGCTCATGGGATTGGTAATGGCAGTTCAATGATTATTTTTGCAGGTATTGTCGCAGGGCTTCCAAGCGCTGTTTTTAAAGTACTTGAAAACTTGCAAATGGGACAAACAGATATTTTTGTTGTCGGTTTGTTAGTATTATTATCACTTGCAATTGTTGCATGTGTTGTTTTTCTTGAACGAGGAGAGCGCAAAGTTCCTGTGCAATATGCAAAACGAGTTGTAGGTCAAAAAGTATACGGCGGCCAAAGTTCATATATTCCATTAAAACTTAATCCATCAGGCGTTGTTCCGGTTATTTTTTCGCAAGCTATTTTGGCAATGCCGTTTACGATCGTTGGATTATTTGCAGCGCGTTGGCCTGAAATTAATAGAATCGTGAATGATTGGTTCAATGGTGGAACGGTTCTTTATAATTTGTTAAATGCAGGATTGATCATATTTTTTGCATTTTTTTATACAGCAATTATTTTTAATCCAGTTGAAATGGCTGATAATATTAGAAAGTCTGGTGGCTTTATTCCCGGTATTCGTCCAGGAAAAAAGACTGCAGAGTTTTTTGATTATCTTTTAACCCGTGTTGGTTTTCCAGGTGCTGTTTATTTGGCGTTATTAACAATTGTACCGGGCTTATTGAGAAATTTTATTTCTTTTCCCGTGATGTTTAGCGGTGTAAGTCTTTTAATCGTTATTGGTGTAGCTTTAGATACATCAGCTCAAATTGAATCTCATTTGATTGAGCGACGTTACGAGGGCTTTTTATCATCTGGCAGACTTAAGGGAAGACTTGGACGATAAATAGATTTATGAAACAGCAATTGAAAAAAACAATTTTTTCGTTTTTTGGTCCTCCAGGTTCTGGGAAGGGGACATTAGCTGAGAGATTGGTCAAAGAATTAGGTTTTGACATGCTTTCTACAGGAATGCTTTGTAGAAAGCATGTTGCTCTTGGAACCGATTTTGGCAAAATGATTGATGGATTTTTAAAACAGGGTCAGTTAATTCCAGATGATCTTATTACTGAAATGGTAATAGATTGGTTAGAATCTTCTGATCGATTGAGTTCTTCAGTTATTTTAGATGGATTTCCTCGAACGAGTGGACAAGCTGAAAGTTTTTTAAAATTTTTAAAAGAAAAGCAACCTGGATATCAATTTAGAGTGATTTATGTACATCTTCCCGATGAAGCGATTATACAACGTCTTACTTCACGGCTTGTTTGTTCGAATAAAAGCTGTCAGCATATTTATAAAGTATCCGATGGTCTTGATACTTGTAAAACATGCGGTGGAAAATTGATAAAAAGAGACGATGACCAAGAACAGGTCATTCGTCAACGCTTGGAGTTATATCCAACGTATCGAGATGCTCTTTTACATTTTTATAACGGTGTAGGTCAACCAGTTGAAGATTTCAATGTTGCAGGTTTATCTATAGAGCAAGTTTTTTCAAACTTTCAATTTAAGCTTTAATTTTATTGAAAAAGTGAAATATTTATGAATACTATTTTAATAAAAAATAAAGCATCTATTGAGAAAATGAGAACTGCTGGGCATATATTGGCTCGAATTATGAATACCATGTCACAGCATATCTCTCCAGGGGTAAGTACTGCTGAATTAGACCAGATATTTGAGCAAAAAATGCGTGCTGGAGGACTTAATCCTGAGTGTAAGGGGTATGGTACCTATAAAAACGCTACATGTATATCCGTTAATGACGTTGTTGTTCATGGTATTCCATCAAAAGAAATTATTTTAAAATCTGGAGATTATGTTAAAATAGATGTGGTTGGCTCTTATAAAGGGTATTGTGCCGATATGGCACGAGGTTTTTTTGTAGGGGAAATTAATCCAACGGCAGCTCGACTTGCTTCTGTGGCTCAAAGAGCATTAGATAGTGCCATTAAAAAAATTGCTCCAGGCGTTAGATTATCTGATATTTCAGCATGTATTCAGCAAGAAGTTGAAAACGCGGGCTTTGGGGTCGTAAGGTATTTTGCTGGCCATGGCATAGGTAAAAGTATGCATGAGGCTCCTGATTTTCCAAATTATGGCAAGCCTGGACAAGGACCCATTTTAAGGGAAGGGATGACCTTTGCAATTGAGCCTATGATTACCGAGCGAAGTTACGATATTCATATTTTAGCTGATGGATGGACGGCAAAAACAGTTGATGGCGGCTTAGCTGCACATGTTGAAGATACGGTGGTTGTAACAAAAAACGGAGCTGAAATTCTTACAAGAATTGAAAATAGCCAAGAAAGTAAGACATTATGAAAAAAAAAGGTGATGTTATAGTGATGGATGGAATTGTCGAAAAGGCACTTCCTAACGCAATGTTTCAAGTGAAAATGATTGAGGGTGGGCATGTAGTTTTAGCCCATGTTTCTGGGAAAATGCGGATGCACTATATCAAGCTTTTACCGGGTGATAAAGTAGCAGTTGAACTTACCCCGTATGATTTGACCAAGGGAAGAATTATTTCGCGATATAAGATTTAGTGTAAAATTATTTATTGCAAATTTGATTGAATGAGAAGGTTGTATGAAAGTTAGAACGTCAGTAAAAAAAATTTGTAGTGATTGTAAAGTTGTAAAGCGCGCCGGAGTTGTTCGGATTTTATGCAAAAAGAATCCAAAACACAAACAGCGTCAAGGATAAAATTAAAGATTTTGATAGATTAAGAGGGTTTAGATGGCTCGTATAGAAGGTGTTCTTCTACCAAATGAAAAACGTGTTGAAGTTGGATTGACTTATTTATTTGGCATTGGGTTGCCAAGATCACGTGAGATTTTAGCAGCAGCAAAAGTTAGTCCGGATGTTCGGATAAAAGATTTAACCAATGAAGATGTTTCCGCTATTCAGAAATATATTGCGTCAAATTTCAAAGTTGAAGGTGAATTGCGTAAAGATATCACGTTGAATATTAAACGACTTCAAGAAATTGGATCATATCGTGGGTTGAGACATAAAAAAGGACTTCCAGTTCGTGGCCAACGTACAAAAACAAATGCAAGATCAAGAAAAGGTCCTCGTAAGGCTGGAAATGCTATTACGCTTAAAAAAGCAGTGACTAAAAAATAATTGATTAGGGTAAAGATGGCTTACAAAAAAAGCAAAAAGAAACAGACAAGAAATGTTGAGTCTGTCATAGCGCACGTTAAATCTTCTTTTAATAACACATTGGTTTCGATCACCACAACAACGGGTGACGTGCTTATGCGTGGAAGTGCTGGTCAGCATGGATTTAAGGGTGCGCGAAAAGGAACACCATTTGCGGCAACACAGATTGCATCAAAACTTGCAAAAGAATTGACCGGTATTGGTGTTCGTATGGTTGAAGTAAATATGCAAGGACCAGGATCTGGACGTGATTCAGTCGTTCGTGCTTTACAAGCTTCAGGCCTTAATGTGATGACGTTGCGTGATGTAACCCCTCTTCCTCATAATGGTTGTCGGGCTCCTAAAAAACGCCGTGTATAAACTTACTATTTATAGAGATTTTGATTATAAGAATTTAGAAGGATTTTATGGGAAATTCAGTATGCAGCAGATGCCGACAAGCTGGAGAGAAGTTATACCTCAAGGGTTCTAAGTGTCGTACTCCTAAATGTACGATTGAAAAACGTGCGACATCTCCAGGTCAACACGGTAAAAAAGCTGGAACAAAAAAATTATCTGAATACGGCAAACAGCTCCAAGAAAAACAAAAAGTTAAATTAATGTATGGTGTTTTAGAGCGTCAATTCCGTCGTTTTTTTGAGAATGCTTCAAAGCAACGTGGTGTAACTGGTGAAACATTGCTCAGTATGCTTGAACGCCGTCTTGACAACGTTGTTTTTCGTTTGAAAATGGCAATTTCACGAGTTCAGGCTCGACAAATGATTGTTCATGGTCATATCAACGTAAATGGCAAACGTGTTGATTCTCCATCATACTTGGTCAATGTTGATGATGCTATTTCATTAACAGCAAGTACACTCAACAACCAAACTTTTATTGAAAATGTGGTTGATAAGAGAATGAATATGGGGATTAAAGTGCCAGACTGGTTGGAGTTACAAAAGAAAGAACGTAAAGGTATTATTTTGCGTTTACCTATTCGCTCTGATATTTCAATTCCAGTACAAGAGCATTTGATTGTTGAGTTGTATTCGAAGTAAGAATGTTGTCGCTCTTTCCTGCACGAATATTATAATGTAGCGTGGCAAGAGGTTATATGTTGTTGATATTGTAAAGAATGGATGCCGAAAATGAATTACAGGCCATTAATTCTTCCCAAATTAGGCTGGGAAAAGAAGTTGTCATCAAGTACTTATGGCGAATTAGTTGTTCAGCCGCTTGAACCTGGATTTGGAACAACGTTAGGCAACGCTCTCAGACGAGTTATGTTATCTTCAGTTGAAGGATCGGCGGTAACTTCTGTGATCATTAAGGGCGTCAATAACGAATTTTCATCTATTAAAGGTGTTATTGAAGATACACTCCATGTTTTATTGAACATCAAAGAGATTGTTATCAAAAATAATACTGGTCAGCCTGGCAAAATGCGCCTTTCTGTTTCTGGAGAAGGTGTAGCCAAAGTTGCGGATATCAAAGCTGATGAGCATTTAGAGTTGGTTAATAAAGATCATATCATAGCTCATTTAGCAGTTGACGGAGAATTGGAAATTGAATTCTTTGTTGAAACAGGTCGTGGATATGTTCCAGCGCAATGGCCTCAAGGCACAGCATTGCAAGCTGATGGTCGTATTTACTTGGATGCAATGTTTTCTCCTGTAAAACGTGTTGAATATACTATTGAAAAAACACGTGTTGGACAAGAAATCGATTATGATAAGCTGAGTGTTGGTATTCATACCAATGGTGCTGTTGCTCCGCAAGATGTTGTCCATTACAGTACATCGGTATTACGAACACAACTAGAACATTTTCTTCTCGCAACAGAAATTCCATTTAATGAAATTTCTCAAAGCGAAGAAGATTTTGTTGGAAAAGAAGGCCGCTTTGAAGGTGAAGGTCCAACAAAGGGGTTGCCAGTAGATCTTTTCTTGAAACCTATTGACGAGCTAGAATTTTCAGTTCGTGCACACAATTGTCTTATCGGTGCTGGTATTAAGCGTGTTATCGATCTTGTAAATCTTACTGATGAAGATGTGCTCAAAATTAAAAACTTTGGTCGCAAATCATTACGTGAAGTCAAAGAAATTTTATCAGCGTTTGGATTGCATTTGGGCATGAATGTTAAAGAACTTGATTTGAAAAAAGCAATCAAAGAACAAGAGGGTAATTTAAAATCATGAATCATCAAAACGGTAGAAAAAAATTAAATTTGAAATCTGGTCATCGTAAAGCTCTTTTGCGTAACCAGACTATTCATTTTATTAAGTTTGGATTTCTTCAAACGACAAAAGCTAAAGTAAAAGAAGTACAACGATTTACTGAAAAAATTATTACTGTTTCTCGCGAAGGCTATAACTTTAATACGATTCGTCGTGTTAAACAAATTTTGCCTTATGACGATGCAGCAGTTAAGAAACTTATTCAAGAAATCGCGCCAAAGTATGTCAACCGTCCAGGTGGATATACACGCGTTATCCCATTGGGAAAACGTCCAAGCGATACAGCGACTATCGCTCGTCTTGAATGGGTTTGATAAAGTATCAAATCTAATAAAAATATAAAAAAAGAGCCTGTAAGAAATTACAGGCTCTTTTTTTTGTGTGTATATGTGTGTATAGCTATTGATTTTTTTTAGATCCCAGAGCATGATAAATCATTATTTTTTTAGAAAGGGGTTTTTATGAAAAAGTTTTTTATTATGATCTTAGGAATTGTCGTTAACGTTACTCCTGCATGGACCATGACGGGAGATAGTAAAACTGAGGTGCAGGCGGTTACACCAACTGATGGTGTAGGTGATGATCTCATTGAATCGATGGGGCGCATGGCTGTCTCGCGCAAGCTGGGAAGGAATAAATCAACGCGGGGTAGGGGATCAAAAAGTAAATTACATAAAAAAAATCAAGACTCTGTGTCGTCGGTAAAGCTTGATGAGAAGCGTGTGAGACAAGTGCGCAATAATGCTATGGTTCAGAGACACGATGAAAAAGAAGATTTCCCATTCGTTAGTGCGCGTAAATTATATTTCATGATGGAGAATTATGCACTGGGTACCTTGGGTACCGGTCGGCAAGGTCGAGTGGTAGAGTATCAAAATAAAGATATGCAAAATGATGCGCAGCAGTATCTGATCTTTGAATTAAAAAAATATGTAAAAGATCCTCGAGCTTCTATAGGTTTTATCACCAAAGCATTATCTTGCAAAGATCAAAATCAATCTCTTAAGCATAAAGTTGTCTATTGTATGTTTTTTCTGTTGCACATTAATCTGGTTTATCCGCAACAAGTAAAATATGGAGTTAGAGAGTTAGATGAAATGATAAAATACTTAAAGGGAGATTTCACGCGCATTCATTTTGATTATCTAATAGTTGAGGTTGCCGTTCAAAGTTCAATTCATGGGCCAAATTGTAAGAGCATACACAAGACTAATTTTCCCGTGATACAGATGCTCGGCACGGGAGCTTTTGATGATTATGATAATCATGATATCTATGAATTCCCAGGAGCTGTTTATAAAGCAATAACTGGTTATGTACCGGGTCAACAACCAAAGGTTCCTGTTGGGGCCTACGATTCTGAATCCGAAAATCGCGTCGGTGGACATTCTCGTAACCAATCAAAAAGTATTTGGCTGTTTTCTGAAGATGAGCTAGCTACCATGAACCAAGAATTAGAAACTCGCTCAAATTGAGTTGTTTTGTAAAAACATATCTAAATATTAAAAAAGACCTCTGTTTCAAACGGGGGTCTTTTTTTGTTATTAAAATTTTTGAATTTGTTGCATTTTTGTCACGTATCTTTTTATCGTAATAACAATTATTACGATACGAAAAGGGAGATTAATGATGCAGCAAAAATCTTCATGTGTTTCTAAAGTTGCTATTGTTGGGGCTGGGTTTGTTGGCAGTACGTCTGCGTACGCATTAATGCTTAATGGCACAGTATCACATATTGCTTTAATTGATTTAGATAAAGAAAAAGCAGAAGGTGAAGCGCTTGATTTATTGCATTGTATGCAATTTACTCATTCAGTAGAAATTACGGCAGGAGATTCTTTTGAACTTGTCAAAGACGCAGAAGTTGTTGTTATTACTGCTGGCGTTGGACAAAAAATCGGAGAATCGCGTACTGATTTGTTAGAAAAAAATGTACGTATTTTCAAAGAAATTATCCCTCAAATTATTAAATATAATCAAGATTGTACGTTGCTTATTGTTACTAACCCACTGGATGTATTGACGCACGTAACACTCAAGCTTTCAGGGTTCCCGGCATGTCGTGTTATTGGGACTGGGACGGTTCTTGATACTGCTCGATTACGATACGAGATCGGGCATCATTTTGAAATCAGTCCGAAAGATGTTTCAGCATATATGCTTGGTGAACATGGAGATTCTGAATTTGTATGGTGGAGCAAGGCTGAAATTGCGGGCATCCCACTGAATAAATTTTATGCATATTCTCCAGAGCTTATGCAGCAGATCTATGAAAAAACAAAAAGTGCAGCAGGTGAAATTATCAGAAAAAAAGGCGCTACGTATTATGCCATTGCTATGGTTGTGAATAAAATTGTACGGGCTATTTTACTTGATCAATCACGAGTTTTTTCTGTTTCTCATTTAGTACAAAATATGTATGGTATAGACGATGTTTGCTTGAGTTTACCCATGGTTATACGTAAGGGTGGTACGTGTCAACGGCTTGATCTTGAATTGAATAACGAAGAGCAAAAATTATTACAAGCATCTGCACATAAAATACGAGAATTAACAAAAAAAGCTCTGAGTTTTATATGAGCAAAATATTCTTCAGATCGAATATATGCGAAATAAAATTTATTTTTTTACGTATTTCTTTACAAAAAAAATCGAGCAAACTAGAATCAACTTTTAATGCAGAAGCATTGTTGAAGCGCAAGCAAAATTATTTTTCATCCTGATGACAATTATGTTTCGATTATGCAAAGCGTGTGGAAAAAGGAGATCATGCTCTAAAGGAGAGTAATGAAGAAAATTATTAGCAGATCATTGCTATTTCTTGTGTTGTGTATTTTATCGTTTCATGATCTTGCATCAAAAGTTACTTTTGGTAGCCGAGAATCGGCTTTAAAAGTTGCTTCTGGAGCTCGTCTTAATAATAACTCATCAAATTTTTCTATTAATGGCTCGTTAATACAAGATCCTGGCGCTAACGTTACCGGAAATGCTTTATCATTTAATCACGGGGTTTTACTAGACCGTCAGATTGAAGTTGTCATGACAGCATTGTACGATCCGCAAGGATTAGGTGCTATCCGTTTAGAAGGTAATGGGTTCTTTCGCGCAGAGCCGGGAACATTAATTTCTGCAGTTACTGTTGCGCATCAAAATAATCGTTTGGAGGGTCAACCACTTTTTAGTGGACCAATTACGCTTGCTGATGGTGGGACTCAGCTGACTATTGCGCTGCAGGATATGTTAAACCAGAGTATAATTTTAAATGGGGGAAAACTTATACTTAACGACCATCTTCATTTGGCAGATGAAGTACGGTTAAGCGGTTCAGGAACTATTGATTTACATGGTAGACAACTTTCATTTGGCAGTTCATATTCGGCGCCCTGGAGTAACTCTCTTCTTTTCAAAGATGCTCTTGATATATCGCTTAACGGAAATATCGATTTGACAGGCACCTGGACCTTTTCAGGCGTTTGTTCTCTTCATGGAAATGGCTCGGTTATTAATATGATTAATGGCGGTCAGATTATTCTCGATCCTAATACGGTATTATATCTTGATGATGTCTTTGTTCGTGGCCTTGGTGATAGTAATGGAAAATTTGTCTTTGGTAACCGTAATGCACAAATTCGGTCATCAAATAGTACGTTTAGACTCGTCAGTGATTATCTGGTTGATATCGGTGGAATTTACGTCGAGGGTCCAACAACATTTGCACTTGATGGGAATAATTGGACATTTGATCTTACAGGGTCGTTAACGGTTGATGGTGTAACGTTATGGTTAGATCCATTAGATACACCATGTCTTCTTACAGGAGGCCAGATTTTTGCTCCATTGCCACTGTATAATAGTGATGGGACAGTGAATAATGCAAACGTTTCATTTGATATTGCTTCTGGAACACTGTCGTTAATTAATCGAGGTTCGATCAAAGAACTTGTTGATCGATCGTGTGTAGTAACATCGTCAGCAGGAACTTGTGACTTGCTCCTTGATGGTGCTGTAACCACCTCAATTAATTTAACGCAATGTTGTGCATGTGTTGGGCCATTACAGGAAATAAAAATTGATGCAAACGTTTGTATTAATGGTAATGGAACGATACTTCAGTTTACGAATCCCGACCACCCACAGTTGATTGTTTCTGCAGGTAAAATACTGACGCTTAAAAATATTTCGTTACTACGTATCGGTGCCAATACGATTGATATGCGTCCAGGATCACGTATTAATATTGACGAAGGTGTTTTATTTGAATTTAGTCAAGATGTTACCTTCTCACAAGGTTTATTAAGTCTTACGCCTTCATGCACTCCTAATGCTGGAGATGGATATATCTTTACGATGCGTGGTATTGGGTGTCGAAAAAGAATTAATATGTTCCCATTACTCCCCCCTCAGATTCTTCTTCAATTACGCGTTAATACCCTATTACTTGATAATATTGAGTTAGGTGGATTTTCATCGATTTCTTTGATCGAAAATCCGACATTTCTTTCAGGTGCAATGGCACTTTCGTCTAATGCCGCCGTCAATATCGATGTTGATACCAATATGAATTTCTTTGTTGAAGGCTCAAATAACGATCTTGTGCTCCAAGATGATGGTATTACGTTATCAGGCAATATTGCGTTTGGAGATTTTCCTGATAATATGCTGACGATTAAAAGTGCTTTAACAGCTCCAATAAATCCAACTGCTCCATACAGAGGGGGAGCAGCCGCTGAAAATCCACTGGTGTTCTTTTCAGGCAATCCAGGAGTTTTTGTATTCTCAGATACTGGCTTTGCCAATCTTATTTTTAATGACTTTTCGTTTTCGGTAAATAACGAAAACGTCAATGCATTTGTTGTTGATAATAGTTCTTATCTGACGTTTAATAATCTTGAAATTCTTAATAACGCAATTAAACAAAGTTCCGTAACATTTAGATCGAATGGATTATTGCTTTCAGGATTACAGATAAACCAAACATTTATCAGAACTCCTCAAGCTTTTTCGCCCAACGCTCATATAGTTCCAACGGCGATTTATCTACAACGTCAAAAAGAAAAAGAATATTTTACGCTTATGCAAAGTGCGATATTGGAACAACACAAAATTAATGCTCAAAAACAAAAACAAAAACAAAAAGAAAAAGAACAAAAAGAGAAAGAGCGACGAGAAAAGAAAAAAGAAAAAATGAAGCAACGGCCAGGGCTGGAAGAATTAGAAGCAATGCAAGCGCTGCAACAAGCGATGTTCGCTCTTAATCATAGGGCAGACCCAATGCTTACACGAAAGCTTAATCTTCCTCCTAATACGGTTAACCCAAGATTTGATCAAAGTTACGCAAATAATTCTATTTACACTCCAGCTCCAACGGTACCACTCAAGCAAGCGCTTCGTTTTAATCGTGCTGCGGTTGAAAATTTTACCATTGATCCTGCAATAGACTTTAATATTCTTTTGCAAAATGGTTCGCAAATGACCCAGTCAGATGCCCAACCAATAGCTGTACTTGATGGTACCCATATTATCAACGTTTCAGGCCTTGAAAATGTGATTAATGTCAGACGTACATTACAAATTGACGAAGGCGGTCTTCTTTTTCCAACGGTTCAAGATGTGAAGTCTTCCCAAAATGTTGGACTTGATATACAAGCAAATACCGAACTTACGTTTCAATTTATAGATGATGGCGCTCATATTCCGACAGTTATTCTTAATCAAGATAATCTTGTTCTTGAGCAGGGCGTTATCCTACAATTTAAAGGAAGAGGCCAAGTTATATTGAATAATGGAAAGAAGATTACGTTTAATGGTAAACGAAATAATACGGGAGTTGTAATTGCGCGACCATCGTTGGTCATAACCGACGATGTGCAATTTATGTTGGCTCCTCAGGTGGGCAAAGTTCGCCCAGTTGCATTTATGTCCGGCATTGGATTTATCCAGCTGAGTGCTCGTGGTCGCTTGGAAGTTAACAATGCAGGATCGCTTGTTATTGGCTCAACCAATCCACCACCAGCGAATAAGCCGAACGATATGGAGATTGAAGTATTTGAGTCTGCTCAAATTCGGATAGGATCTGGTAAGGTTGGTATTGCTAATCTAGCAAAACTTTCAATATGGAATACAACGCTATCGTTTGCTCTTGAAAACAATGGGCAGCTTTCGATTAGAAGGGGCGGGCAGGTTGAAATTAATGCTGATGTTAATGGGCCAAGTAAAGTACTCAAGCAGGGTAACATTACGAATTTTTCAGTAAGCAGCAATGGTGGAATTTTTATTGATGCGCTGACAAGACTTGTTCTTGCAAATAATATTGGTGATACAAAATTTCAATGGGATGGTATCCAAGGTATGTTTACAGGCTGTGGATTCGTAGAATATGTTGCGGGTCCTGATTCACCGCAAAACTTTACCGGACATTTAAGCGCAATAGCACCTGCTCTTTTCACCAAGATAAAATTAACATCAGAAGAACTTGCAGAGCTTTTGGTACAACAAGTTATAGCACTCAATTTTAGTACTGTTTATATCAATGAAGATAACGTTGTATTTTTAAGAACTATAAATGGCATTAGCGTTCCGTTGCAACCAGGCGATACGATTTTATCAGATGATCCGTCTGGTATGGTACTAGTCAAAGACGCATCAGGAAATCTATTTAGCTACAATGCCGATGGCGATCGCAGTTAAGGGGATAGAGCATGAAGAGCATAAAGCGATATCTAGTAATACTCGCACTTGGATTTTTTAGTGATGTGTGTGCTCATGAATTAGATCATGAATTAGATCGTGAAGTAAATAATGATGATCAAGGCGAACAGATTTCGGTTGATGACGAACAACAAGAGGCACAAGACCAAGAAAGAGCATATTGGGAACAAGAGCTGCGTAAAGTAAGGGAACAGGCAGAACAAGAAGCTCGCAACGAAGAAGCTCGTCAAGAAGAAGGCTATACAGAAGCAGAACCCGTACAGCAAGAAGTACAAATAAGTTTTTCTGATACTACAACAAAAGAACGAAAAAAACAGACATCAAAACAGAAATGGAAAGAAATCAAAGAACGAGAAGATGCAGAACATCAACGTTTAGAGCGTCAGCTCAAAAAGCTTGCGCGCATGGATGAACAAGCTATAAAAGAAAAAAAACGTCGTGGTACTCAGGAATATAATGGCTATGAACAACGTGATAGAAACGTTGAAAAAGAATCTTATCAAGAGCCGTTGTATAATACTGAAACAGAACGCGAAAAAAAGATTCGGGAACGAGAAAAAGCTCAATATACTTCTTTGAATAGAAAAATTAAAGACATGCATCAAGATGAAACTGTTCAACTGGTTAAGCAAAAGAACAGAGAAATCAGGCAAATGAAAATTGATCTTGAACATAGTGCTGGAGCATTTGCCGATCTGTATAAATCAGCGTCGTGGCCGTTTTATGCACTTTATTATCCAACAAAAACATTTATTACGCTCACGGGCGATTATCAATATGCTTCAGATGCTTATGGACCTGATGGAGATAGCGAAGGCATTGAACAATTAGTATTAGGTAATGGTTGTATACGACTAAGAGATATATCGCTTGCAAGTAGTCTTTTAGCCCAGGGACTCGTTAAGTTTAATAGTGCAACCGTTCCTGCTGGCCCGTGCGTTCCCACGGCTGGGTGTCCAGCACCTACCCCTGTTCAAATATGTGTCCCCGACAAAATAGGTGAAGGGTTACTCAACCTTGCAAATAACAATCTGTTTTTTAAAGGGCGAGAAGATCGATTTGAATTATCATTTGATATTGCGCGCTATGTTTTTAGACAAGATGTATCAATTGGTATGCAAATTCCTGTTGTCTATAATCACCATCGATTACAGGCATCGATTATTACTACAGATCAAGTAGGGCCCAACGCGGGAAATAATGCAACGATTGCGCCGGTACTTCTTAACAGTTTATTTCAAGCAAAAGGCATAACAGAACTTGGTGGCAGCGCCGGAGGCATTGGTGATATAACACTGTTTGCCCGTGTTGATGTAAATATCCCGAAATTTATTGATAAATTGGTAACAGGTATAGAAGTGCAAGCTCCAACCGGTAAAAAAGCAACGACACGTAAATTATGGGCACCAGAATTGGGTAATGGAGGATTTTGGGAGGTTGGCTTATTTGGTGCCGTTCAGTTTAATTATAAGCCATATCTTAACGCTCATATATTTACGCAGGTGGCGTTAAGTGCATCAGCGAATCTAAAACGTCGAGTTCCCAAACTGATTACAAGCCCAACAACGGGGAACTTTCCTAATCTTGGGCAGTTTATGGCACTTGGCAATCATGTACAGCTGATTGATCAGAAGACGGAAATGGCAACGAGTATTGCAGCAAATGCAATACCATTTTCGGCGTTTGATACCTGTATTCCTGCAGTTGCTGACAATATTGCATGCGTTACTATTACTCCAGGTCCAGAATTTACGATTAAAATTGGTAATATGTTTGAAAAATTTATTTCGCGTCGAGGCTTTTTGGATCTTTATTATGATTTCAGGATAAAAGCTCATGATCGCGTGCGTGGTTTGCCATCTAATCTTTGGAATATTGGATTGCTCGAGACCAGAACGCGACAAATAGCACATATTATCGGCACAGAATATGCCTATCAATTTGATCGAGATACTCGTTTCCGGGCAGGAATAGCATATACGTTTGCAGGAAAAAATGTTGCACAAACGTTAGAAGTTTCAAGTGCTTTAAACTACTCGTTTTAGATAACATTGAGAGAGGGAACTATGAAATTGGGCAGACAGTTAGGCTTGCTATGTTTTGTAATAAGTAGTGTGAGTTTTTTTCAAGTATCATCGGTAAGCCTTGATGGAACAACTGGGACATCTATTTATGAAGCAGCGAGTTATCCATTTGCCAATGGTGATTTTGCTCGCGGTTTTGTTCGTCTTAATGGGGGATTTTCGGTTCCTGCAGTATCAACAGTTTCGTTTAATGTTCTCATGCCTGTTGCTGGCCCGATCAATTTAAATAGTTCGGGAAAAATTACGTTTGAAGGTGATTTATCACTAGCGTCAAATGCAACGCTGGTAACCGGAGGGATACTTGATGGTCAAGGGTTTAGTTTTTTTTTGAATAGTGATTTTACTATCCCCGCAGGCCAAACACTCGCATGTTCAAGTAATACCGTTATTGATGGACAAGGACATGAATTAATACTTGCACCAGGGAGTCCTGGTGGTCAAATTTTTATTAATGGTCCTACAGGAACAACACTGACATTGCGCAATATGATATTGCGAGGGCTCAAAGAATACGGGAGCGGTAATCGTGGTATTAAATTTGGTCCCAGTACGAACCAAACATTAATTCTAGAAAATGTCGAACTTCATCTTACTGGGCATTATGTTTTTACGGGCGGTAGTCTTGGCATTCAAGGATTTACGTCGATGTATGGATGGAATACGTTTGAATATCAGGCAAACCACAATTGTACTATTCAACAAGATTCGACACTTTTTATTGATATGCATACCGGTTTTACCTATAACCCAAGCGATCATCTGAAGACACATCTGATTATGACCGATAGTACATCCCGACTTTTTTTGAATGGCTGTACGCTGAGTGTCCCTCCGTCGACAGGTCTTTCTTTAACAATAGGACATTTGATTGTTGACCATAATACGACATTTTTTGGTTATGGAGCTGCCAATATTAATGAAGGTATCATATTTGGTAATGGCGTTCTCGCAAACGATCTAAATATTGATATTATGCCAGCAGGAAATATTAATCTTAATGCGGCATTCCTGACCTATGAAAATCAAAGTTAAGTCAAAATTATTATAACGACGGGGATTGTATGAACATCCAAGTATTTAATCGAGTTTATGGTATTGGACTATTTTTTGTTCTTTTGGTTTTTAACGATAATTTTGGAAAAATTAATTTTGGTGCTACAACATCGGAGATTTTTATCGATGACATGTCGACATTGGATGTTTCTTCAAATGCTATGACGGTTCAGCAAGGGACGATCAATCGTTCAAATCTTGGTGTTATCACGGGAAATGCGATTACGTTTGATCGAGGTGTTTTTACCAGTTTTAACTCTGTATCAGATCTATCAGGAGCTTTTAATCCAGCGGGATCAGGGACCATTGTGTTGTCTCAGAATATAAACCCCAATGCCATTGATATTATGATTGCAAATGCTGGTGGTTTATCACATAAATTATTAATAAATCCGGGCGAACAGTTTTTACGCGGAGACCCATTGTTTTTTGATCCTAATGCTATAACGCTTACCGATGCTACAACATTATTGGCCATCGCTGTTCAAAATACGCTCAATACGAACATTACCATGAATGGAGGGATTCTCTTTTTAGAAGATGATCTGCGTCTTGGTAATGAAGCAGTATTGCTTGGCGATGGCCTTGTATTTTTTAATAATCGCCGCATGTCTTTGGGTGGAGCAGCTTCTGTTTGGAATGGTACTATTAATTGGATCAGTGGTAACATGAGCTTGAACGGTCCACTGACGCTTAATGGGGTTTGGTTTTTTTTTGGTGATAGTCAGATCAATGGCAATGGAAATGTGTTAGATATTACTGGCGGTGGGATTATTTTTATTACGCCAGGTGCAACATTGCGGCTTGCAGGGACCGTTCTTAAAGGGTTAGGAAGTGGTGCATTATTTATGGGAGAGTCCGCACAGTTGCGACTCTCAGACAGTGATATTGTCATGAATACTGATTACACCGTCGACTCAGGAGGGATCTATGTCGATGGAGATTCCACGATTATTACCCAAAATAATCTTCTAAGGATTACCGATGGGCTAGATTCTCATGGATCATTAACGGTTGATAGTGTTGCATTGACCTATGATACTCAAAACTTTTTGGATAATATAAATATCAGACCACAACAAATCAACGATCCTGATCATAAATATATCAATATTATTAATAATGGTTCTATTCGACGCATTCGCCAAGAACCGATTACATTTTATGGTTATAGTGCTGGTTCTGCGGTGCAGCGATATGCGATTGTTAATCCGCAGCGTGTTTTACAAATTTTCCCTCAAATTGATCCATTGACCGATCAATTACAATACGATTTTACCATTAATGCTTCATTTAACTTTTTTGGGTTTACTCCCGCGAATTCCCCCATCATGTTTGTTTCAGATAAAGTTCATGTGAAATATAAAAACGTTTATTTCCGTGATTTTTCACCGCTTCATTTATCGCTTGGAAAACATTCAAAACTTATTTTTGGTAATAACTCAACCGTAGGATTTTCACGTAATGAAACACTCAATTATCGATTTTCATTTGAAGGCAATACAATACTTGATGGTGCTGGTGATATTCTTACGCTTGAACCAGGCGGAGAAATTGTCCTGCAAGGTAAGCATGGTACATTACTCATAAACTCTCTGACGATTAAAGGTCTTTCAGGAAATAATATTCGATGCAACGATCCAACAAGCAAAATTATTTTCAAAGATGTAACGCTTTACCAAGATGATGATTTTTCGTTTGATGTTGGTGCCATCCAAGTGTTAAATAACGTAACGCTGATTGGTCCTTTTGATTTTATATATACTGCGACAGGTCCGTTTACTGTTTTGCCTGATTCAACGCTCAATTTATTACGCAATAAAAGGTTTACTTATGCACCAGCAAATGGTAACAGATTTCTTTTACAGATGTCTGATCCCTCTTCAACAATTAACATAGATACGGCTACTCTTTCAGCGCCAGCTCCAGGATTACAATTGCTCGGTGGGCGTTTGATCGAGAATAATCGTAATTTCTTGCAAAATGCTGGTGGCACCAATGTTCAGAATGGAATTGTTTTTGGTAATAATACCTGTGCGGGTAACGTCATTATTCAGCAAAACGGTGGAGCATCACTCGAACTGCAATCAGGATTCTTTGATAATCAAACGATAGCACCATGTTGAACGCTGGGAGCCCTCTATAAATCCTAAAAAATATAAACCCCCGAGCAAGATTCTTGTTCGGGGGTTTATATGTTAGATATTTTGAGATATTAATGACATGTAAATAAGTTTGATTGCTTAATTTTTGTACGCACATTTTCTGGTAAGACCACTTTGCTTGACTGTCGCGCTAATGATGAAGTATCAAGATTTTTGCGTATTTCATGACTAATCTTAGTGAGTAAAAAAGCGTGAGCACGCATCAGGAATAACTCAAATGTTTTATTGGTGAGAGTTTCAATTTCTTGCTGATACACAAAAGCACGATTATTATTTGTCATGATCTCTGAAAGAAGTGTTCGTATGTGATCCATTTTTGTTTGCCGTTCAGCAGACATATTTTCTGGGATTTGATGTAACGAAAAACCCTTTTGCTTGCATAAACGTGCTAGGTATTCGGTAATACTTGGAGTAATATTTTCGCGTGAAATTTTTTTTGATTCTTGAACTTCTTTTTGCGTTTGCTCAGGTTTTTGGTCTTCGGGCGCTGCAATAAGATTACCTGTTGTGAGTATGCAAGAAACCAAACATAACAATAAACGATTCATGACGTCTCCTAAAATAAATTATTTTTTTAAAAACTATTTTTCAGTGACAATCGGAGCTTGTGCGACTTTGCATGCGATAATATCAAGAACACCATCGATCTCACGTAACGTCTTTATGATTGTTTGTACGTTATTTTCAAGACAAATTAATTTTACATTTGGTCCCGCTTCAGTAGTAAAATAGCACGGGATTCCTGCCGAACGTAATGTTTTTATTGCCTGCATAACGTCACGCGATGTTGGTGTCCAATAATCAAGTTGTGGTTGCGAATCTAACATTGTTTGTTGCATCTCAGCCCAGTCAGCTTCGGCAAGTTCTCCCACTTCATGTAAATTTTTATTTCTTATTGCTTCGACTATTAATGGCATACGCTGGGCTGAATTGGTAAGCCATGTCTGGTATGATGGACTTGTACTCGTTGTTATACGCATGCCTTCGCGCGAACTTACTTTTTTTGCATCGTTTCTGACAACAATAACAAGAACCCGAAACTCAGGCCAATGCTGCGCGTCAAATGTTTGTTCTGCATAGCTATCAGTGCCAAGTTCATTTTCGCCCCTATGCCAGGTGATAAAACCGCCACATACAGATCGAGATGCTGATCCTGAGCCTTGGCGTGCAAGTATAGAAAGCTCTTTTTCTGAAAGATTAAGCTTAGAAAACGCGTTTAATGCAAGCGCGAGTGCTGCAAAGCCACTTGAACTGCTTGCAAGACCTGCAGCAGTGGGAAAATTGTTATGGGTCGTGATGGCAAAAAATTGCTTGATCCCATACAGGGTTCTGAAAAGCGTAAGAAAATCGATAATTTTTTTATGTGATATTTCAGTTGTTACCTGCCAATTAATCGAAATTTCGTCCTGATCGCCGGCTGCTTGAGTTATTGACGTTGTTGTTGTAAGTTCTGATAATGCAATACAAAGACTGCTTTTGGTGGGCAAAAATAATACTTCATCGCGCTTGCCCCAATATTTAATCAGCGAGATATTGGCGTGAGTTTTAACGGTAACGCTCTGCATGGTAGCTTCTCCCTTTGGGTATACTATTATTTTTTACTGTTTTTTATTCTGTTTATAGATTATAAGACAATAAATAATTAGACATAAAAAATCAAAAAAGTTTAAACATTAAGATTGTAAGGACAAGATTATGACCTCTCCAGAGAATTACGAGAATAATCACGGGCGCGTTTTTACGTCGCTTATTACTGGTGGTGCTCGCGGTATTGGTCGAGCAATTGCATTACAGTTACACAAACGAGGTGACCGTGTTATTGTTTTCGATTGTTTACCTGATACAGAACATGATATTTATACGTTACGAGATCTGGGTATAGTATATATTCAGGTCGACGTGAGTTCTTCTGTGTCGATCAAACAGGCATTTGAGCATCCTGAACTTATGGGTATATCAATTGATCTTTTAGTGAATAACGCTGGAATTACAAGAGATAATCTTGCGCTTCGCATGTCAGAAGCTGACTGGGATGCGGTGCTTGATGTTAACTTAAAAGGGGCATTTTTGTGTGCACAATATGCGCTCAAAAAAATGATCAAACAAGATCGCGGGTATATACTTAATATCAGTTCGATCGTAGGGCTTGTTGGCAACCCTGGACAAGTAAACTATGCAGCAAGTAAGGCTGGGCTGATTGCTCTGACCAAAACACTGGCAAAAGAGTATGCAGGCCGTTCGATTTTGGTCAACGCCATTGCTCCAGGTTTTATTCAAACACCCATGACTGATAAACTTCCTGATTCGGTAAAACAAAAAGCATTAGATCTTATCCCGCTCAAACGCTTTGGAACCGTTGATGATATTGCTCATGTTATTGAGTTTCTTTCATCTGGGCGTGCTGATTATATTACAGGACAGGTGATTGAAATCACCGGCGGCATGTAAGACTTGCAATGTTGTCTCTGGCCAGTATACTGGTGACTTATTGCGCAAACCAGGCGCAATCAGTAAAATATCATAGTTTTAATTATATTTTTTTAAGGAGACCTCTATGGCATTTCCAAAAGAAGATACGCAACAAAGAGTTATAGCGATTATTGCAGAAAAATTAAGCATGCCTAAAGAAAATATCACCATGGAAGCAACGTTTAAAGATTTAGGTGCCGACTCTCTTGATATCGTTGAAATTATCATGAATTTTGAAGAAACATTTGGCATTGAAATTAAAGATGAAGATGCTGAAAAAATTAAAACCGTTGGGCAAGCTGTTGATCATATCCATGCAGCACGAACAAAATAACGATCTATGTCATCAAGACATCAGGTTGTCATTACAGGCATTGGGTTAGTCACACCCGTTGGTAATGATACCACAACAACATGGCAATCTTTGCTTGCCGGCAAGTCTGGAATCTCAAAAAATGACCGATTTTCCGTTGGCGATTATCCGTGTACCGTTGCCGGTTTAGTGCGCGGCGAACAAGAAGCGCTTGATGCCGTCATGTCGCCAAAAAATCAAACAAAAGCTGATCGTTTTATTCATTTAGCGATGCTTGCCGGGAGCCAAGCGATGATTGACGCAGGCTTGTCTGAACTATTTCCCGAACAGCGCGATCGATTTGGGGCCTATGTTGGCGTTGGCGTCGGCGGGCTTTCAAGCATTGTTGAAGGTGGGCTGCAATTACAAACTCAAGGGATGCGACGCATTTCGCCGTTTCTGTTACCGCGTGTTATTAGTAACCAAGCTGCCGGATGGTTAAGTATGCAGTGGCAACTTCAGGGTCCAATAACTGCAATTGTTAATGCCTGCTCATCAGGAGCGGATGCTTTTGGGTTAGCATTTCGTGCTATTCGCGATGGCTATGCTGACTACATGCTTACTGGTGGTACTGAAAGTTGTATCACACCCGTTTCTATTGCAGGTTTTGGTAACATGCGTGCGCTCACCCAATGGTCAGGAGACCCAGCACATGCAAGCCGGCCATTTGAGCGTAACCGTACCGGATGTGTTCTTGCAGAGGGTTCAGGGATCGTTGTTCTTGAGCGAAAAGATTTGGCAGAAAAACGAGGCGCACCGATATATGCTGAAGTTGTTGGTTATGGTGCTACCTCTGATGCGTATCATATTACGGCTATGCATCCAGAAGCACGCGGTGCAATTCAAGCAATTG
>Ga0207111_10084_pt1 | contig 27652 bp, 22 predicted proteins | sample Alteio_BWMinHeat_71_FD_153577 | JGI IMG/M metagenome (GOLD analysis project Ga0207111, IMG submission 153577) | Enriched cells from forest soil in Barre Woods Harvard Forest LTER site, Petersham, Massachusetts, United States -... | ecosystem: Environmental > Terrestrial > Soil > Temperate forest >... | reverse complement strand
GTCTCCTCCCTTACCTCGACAGTCTCCCTTGCATTGGGGAAGAAGAACCCCACAGCATCCTCGATCTGGAAAACTAACCCCTCAGCAACAACAGCTCGAAAATACGATCTTCTTTGCGCCAATTAAAGAAAAGCCCGAGGTAGTTGCAGGAAATCTTATTACAGCACTACAAACTGATGAAAAAGCTGGTGAAAAAAAAGCACTCACCATTCTTTCTGAACATGCTTCTTCTGATGATATAAAAAAAATTATTACCATGAAAGATGAGAATGGATGGTCTGCTATTCACTATGCAACAGTAAAATCTTTCAAAGTTTTTATAAGGCTTCTTGAGTTAGGTGCCGATATTAATGATATAACGGACAATGGTAATCCAGATAGTCCATTTAGTAACCAAACCCCCCTATGCATCGCCGCTAAAAATGGTTTGCTTGAAATTACACAATATTTATTAACCCGAGCTCCAAGACTTTTAAAAACAGATAAACCTTGGCTTAGATATACAACTCCTCATACAACAATTGATATTATAGTAGAGGTATTTAGAGTTGATAAAGATGTGGTTTCTGCAGAAAAGAGAGCTCCTGTTATAAAATTCTTAATTGAACAAGAAGCTGACCTTAAAAAAACAACAGCATCCGATGGGCTCTCGCTTTTACATCTTGCCGCTTTATATGACGTCAATCTCATTCAATTTTTTCTTTCAAACGGTTTTACGGTTGATCATGCTGTTGATAATAAAGAAAGCACATCACATGGAGCAACTCCTTTACACGTTGCAGCGTCCCACGGCTGTTTAGAAAGTGTTACAACACTCATCAATGACCATAAAGCCGCTATTGATCAAGTTGATGCCGGAGGATTAACGCCTCTTCATGGAGCATTAAAATTTGGGCATGCGCCTGTTGCAGAATTTTTGATTGAGCATGGAGCAGATGTTACTCGTTGTTCTAATGATGGACTATCAAGCATTCACCAGGCCGCACTACATCAAGGACTTAGAGGAATTGTCGAAAAGATCTTGAAAATATTTAGGGAAAAAGGAATTCCCATGGCAAAAGACAAATATGGGTTTAGTCCCATTCATGATGCTGCTCAACAAGATGCCAAAGACGTCATGGAACTTTTTATCAAGGCGAAATGCAGCCTTGACGAACCGATTGTAGAAAATAACGAGTTTAAAGATGTTGCCCAGGGAAAAACACCACTCTTACTTGCTGCAGAAAGTGGATCGTTGGAGGTAGTACAAGTATTACTCGATACCAAACAAGTAAGGGTAAATTATGTTGAACCAAAAACAAAGATAACCCCTTTACTTGCAGCACTCAAAAATGGTTTTCAAGATATAGCCTTCATTCTTTTTCGCGCTGGGGCCGATATTGCTGCAACGCTTTCTGATGGTTCTAACGCCTTACACTGTGTAGCCCACAATGATTCTTGCAAAGACCTTTTAATTACAATGCTTCAAGAGTATCCAACATTTAATCAAGCAAATAAAAAAGGATTTCTTCCATTACATTATGCCGTTAAGAATAGGACACGTGAACTCATTCCAATACTTGCAAACACCACCAATGTAAACGAGCCCATTAAAGCTGTTGAAAAAGAATCTGAAACAGCTGATGAAGGAAAAACACCACTCATCATAGCAGCAGAACAAGGTGATCTTGAAGCTGCAAAAATGCTTTTAGCGGTTAATGGGTGTGAAATCAATAAGCCAATGCCCAATAAATCAACCGCTTTACATGCCTCTTTGCTTGCCAAAGAGGAGGAGATGGCTGAATTGCTTATCAATTGTAAGGCTGACATTTGTGCTACAACAAATAACGGAATAACACCTCTCCATCTTGCAGCTCAAAGTAATTTAGAAAAGATTACTGCAAGTCTTATAAGAAAAGGGATCCCAAAAACGGTGAGGTTGTCTTGGGGCGCAACACCTTTACATTTTGCTGCTATATCAAATTCTGTCGGTGCACTCAAAAAACTATGTACCATTGGTGAGAATATCGGTATCGATAAACCTGTTCAAGCAGAAAAACCAGAGAATAAAAATGCGCTCGAAGGATGTAGCGCCCTCATGCTTGCTGCAAAGCATGGATCTTGTGAAGCAATGACCTATCTTATGTCTCGTGGAGCAAAGGTAAATCACACAACAGCACAAGGAGTAAGCGCTCTCTACCGCGCTGCAGAACACGACAAACCCAATGCCATTCAACAACTTCTCGACAATAAAGCAAGTATTGATGTACGTACTAACCGAGGGTATATAGCTCTAGACGTTGCTGCAGATAAGGGATACGTAAATATTATTAAGATTTTTATAGAACATCTTGCAAAACTTCGTGGCAAATCTGCAGAAGAAATTATGCCAACATTATGGGCAGAAGAAAAAAATCCTCGTACACACCAAACCGCTCTTATTCTTGCTACACAAATGAACATGACGAGCGTGGTTGAATTACTTTTAAAAACAGGAATCAATCACAAAGTAAGAAGTAAGGATAATGGGTGGAATGCTCTGCATTTTTCTGCCAGCAAAGGGAATGTAGGCATTTCAGCTATGCTTTTAGCAAAAGACAAAACGCTGTTGAATACTGAAACATACGAGGGCGAAACACCACTCATTATTGCCGCTCAAAAGGGTCATAACGCCATTATCAAACTATTGGTTGAAAACAAAGCTTCGGTAAATGAAAAACGATCTGGATATACAGCACTCAGCGAAGCAATTGAGAACAATTGTAACGAAACCGTCGAACTTCTCCTCAAAGAACTCGGTGCTGATGCAAATAAATTAACCCGAAAGGGTTTCTCCCCTCTACACTGCGCAGCAAGAACAAATAATGTCTTGGGGGCAACACTCCTCCTTGAAAATAAGGCTATTGTCAACGCAGCAGATCCCTTTGGTGTACAACCAATTCATATAGCTGCTCACCTTGGCAAGGAAGATGTACTTATTTTCCTTCTGGGGAAAAAAGTGGATGTTGATGAACCTGTTCGTGGATCGGTACGTGATTATGTTTACAACTTTTTTACCCCACTCATTATGGCGGTGTTTCATGAAAATATTGCTGTTGTTCGCATGCTCATAGAACATAACGCAAATGTCAATTATGCAACCCCATCAGTAACAACCCCTCTGTATATCGCTGCTCAAAAAGGGTTTGCCAATATTGTTACTCTTTTATGTGCCACTGGTGCTGATAGTCAAATGATCAATAATGCTGGTCATACCCCACTTGCACTAGCTCCGGGTGATAAACGTGAAGCTGTTGAACGAGCAATAGAAAAAGGTATTGCACAGTATATGGATAAATTGAATGGCACGACATCGCAAGCAATAACTGACGCCAAAGAACAGGAACAAACAGAGCAGTTAGAATCAAAAAAACCAACTACTTTACATAACGGTGCGGATGAAAAAGCGGGAACAAGTGAACTTACCACATCAATGGATGCTCGTGCTGGACACGAAGGTGATAGCAAAGATGCCGCATTTGACGGGCTATTCAGCACCAAAGCGCTAAAACAATTCTATGCATTACCTGATAATGAGCAAAGAATTATTAAAGCAAAAATTACAGAATTACTCGCAAGCCCAACAAAATGGATACCTGAATGTAAAAAACTTACCGACAGAGAAAATTTATGGCGCCTTAAATGTGGGCGTAATCTACCACGTGTCATTTATGAAAAAAACAATGATGAGATTGTTATCACAAAAATAGGCGATCGAAAAAACGTTTACGATAAAACTTAAAAAACTTGTGAAGATGAAGCATTTTCCCTAATCCCCCAATAATAACGCTTCATCTTCACAGCTTAATTTTTGAATTTATGGATTAATTTGTTTTTCTTGTGGTTGTTTATGCTGCGCATTACGCACGAGAGACTCAATATAACCAATGCGTTGCTCTTGGGCATCAAAGCCAAAACAGTAGCGCGAAAAACTTACTGAAACATTTTTTTTGACCGTTTTAACGTACTGCTTAATAAGTTTAATACGTCCTTTTACATACTCTTCAAAATTGTCAGAATCACGCTTCCATGCTTGAAATGTTGTTCCTGGTTCTTTAGATAACAACATGTCAACAAAGCCACGTTCACGTTCAACTTCAAAAATTATTTTATATAATACTTCTGCATAGCGCACAACACTTGCTTCAGAACGAGTAAATTCTTCCTGATCAATCTGCACCTTACCCGATTCAACAAGCACTTTGACGCGTGTTTTGATCTGTTGATTTTTTTCAATTGCTTGCGCCTGTTTAAACATCACTTCTTGTTGTAACGCATTAAGCGCATCGAGCACTTCTTTGAGTTTTTCACGTGTTTGATCAGGCAAGGCCGTAACAATAATTTCTTTTCTATTTTCTCGTTCAAAGTTTGCAACAGCCGTATTTATTTCTTTGCATTTTTCACATGCATTATCCTGGCAATCGCTATGGTGTTCGAGAGCATCTTGGTATGCATTATCCACCACCTCTGCTTCAATCGCACCAGCAATAATGTCCTCTTGTTGCTTTGTTTGCTCTTCTACATTCAACATGAGATTATCCAATCAGAAATTTAAATTTTCAAGAACCATTCACCAATACGGTGTATTGTAAAATAAATTTTTGAGAAAACATAGCGGGGGCTATAAAATATCTTGAAATAAACCCGATTTTCATCATTTTTTCATGTAATTTTTTTTATCAAACATCAATTTGCACGCTTGCAATATTTCTTAATAGAAAACTTTTTAAAACTCAAAAAGACCGGCATCGGTGATCATCACTACGCTTTCAAAAAATTTTTCATGCGCTTAAAATCTTGAGACTATTTCTTCTCATTGAAATCTAAATAAGTAGCGAACATTCTCATAATCAACGATCCAATCGATTAAAATGGCAACATCACCACAAGTTACCAACAAAGTTGTTAGTAACTCGGGTATTCTTTGCAAAAAATATTCAGCACAAAATACTTAATGCAAATTGTATCAAAATGATACAATTTTTGATCGAGGCTTTTCAAGCTGGTTCCCAAACAATTAACATAATATATAAAAACAACGACATGATTTTTTCAAAACATCGTTTTTTTTAATATAATGGCAAAATGATTGAAAAAAGCTCATTGAATCAACTATTTGATGAATCTCTGATGTTTGCTACACTTGCAGAAAAGGTAGATAGTCTTGTTTTTAAAAATCAAAGGAAAATTGTAATGCTTAATAAAACTATTCGTTTATCACGCCATATCTTTTTTCTTTTTACGTTACTCTTTTCTTGTGCAGTACTTTTTGCAAAACAACCTGCTCATCGATCTTATACCGATATTGATACATGGATTGCGCAAGCAAAAGAAAATATTCATCACACAAAATTGCCCAATGGTTTGAACATTATTCACTACAACTTACCTCACACCTGCGAAGTATTTGTTGGTTTATCGTATACCGTTGGCTCAAAAGATGAATATGCTCATGAACACGGCTTTGCTCACATGGTTGAACACATGATTTTTAAGGGCACAACAACCATGTCCGAAACCGATTTAGATAGTATCATCGAAAAATTTTGCGTCAGCCGTTTCAATGCTTCCACATCACTTGATCAAACAAATTATTATTTTGTCTCCGATAATAAGAACTGGCATGTGTTTGTAAATATTCTTGCAGATTGCATGGCAAATGTACGTTTTGACGCTCATCATTTTGCATCAGAAGTCAAAGCAGTTATCAATGAACTCAAGATGCGGAGCGCAAATCCCTTTGTAAAAATATATGACCTGCTCTTTGATGAACTATTCCCACCAAATCATCCTTACACACATGCAATTGGCGGTAACAAAGAGGTGCTCCTTCACGGCACTGCCGATGATCTTAAGAAATTTTATCGTCGTCACTACGGTCCAGAAAATGCAACACTATTCATCGTAGGAAACCTTGATAAGAAGCAGGTCGTCGAACATGCAACTCGAGCATTTGGCACTATCACATCAACACCACAACCAAAGCACCAACAACCCAAATTTAATGCCGATTTTTTCAAATTCGATTTCAAGAAAAAAAATATCACCTGCTTTACCCACACACCAAACCCAACGGTTGCTTACGTGTGGCACGTTCCTGGGTTAAAAAAACATCAAGGCACCATTACATCATGTTTGAGCTATGTTTTACAAGAACGGTTACGATCGCTTAAAGATGAACATGATTTAGTACTTTCAACAAAAATATATGCTTTTACCGAGGTATTATCTGGTTTCTTTGGTATTTTCATCGAACCTAAAACCGACGCTGATAAAAAACCAACAACAGATGCATGCACCGCTCACATTGAATCGACTATTGAAGATCTGATGAAACATGGGCCAACCGATCAAGAGCTTGAAATATTTAAATCTTCATCACGTAATAGTTTTTTAGAACTCTTTGAAGATAGCTCAAACATAGCTAATCTTTTGCAAGCAACGTACCACATCAATCACAATCCTTATGAATGTTTTGATGATCTTGCTCGCATAGCAACACTTACCAAAAAAGATGTTCAACTGTTCTGCAAACAGTATCTTCGATCTATTACGATGAATACCATCACCTGCAATCCAATACCTGAAAACGAAAAAGATGCTTGGCTTGAAACACAACAACAATTAGATGCATACGAACAACAGATTCTTGATGAAAAAATTAGAGACAGTGTCCTTGAAAAACCGATACTTGCAGATACTTTGCCAGAAGCTGAATCACTAGCATTCATTTTTGAAAAACCGGATGACAGCTTTGTTCTTTCCAATGGACTTACGGTATTTATTAAAAAACGAGAAACAACCCCTTTTATCACTGCTTCCTGCCTCTTTAAACAAGAAGAAACTTTCGACCTGTATTGCCGATTAAACCATCAATCTAATCTTCAGCATTTAACGATGCAACTTTTACCAGAAAGCTGTGCGGCATGGAATGAACTTGGACTGCCACAACAAACAAAACAGGAGATTCGTAATTTTTTTCATAACCTTGGCGCATCAATTTCATTTGATGCTCAAGGAGGATCGCTGAGCTGTTTGAATAATGATCTTACAACGGTTGCTCAACATTTTGTTCAAATTCTTTCCCGACCCGAATTTCCTGAAAAAGCATTTTTATTGATGCGCGACAACGCCATCAAAAGAATTGAACTTAATCAAGAAGATGCTGAGTATCTGGCCTCACGAACACTGTCACATTATCTTTATAACGAGTATCCATGGGAAATAACCGACCAAGAAATTATTGATGAATTTAAACAATGCACATGGCAAGACCTTCAACGTTTTCATCAAAATTATGTTGCACCAACCAATATGTTTTTGGTGATTGTTGGCAACATCGATACCACAACAATTAAAGAACAGCTTGAAGAATCGTTTGGCCGCTGGACCACTACATCATCAACGGTTCACAATATTGATAATATAGCGATAACGGTTCCGGAAATTAATAATCCAACGGCTCACGCCATGCAAACATTCCTACCACAAGAACAAGTAATATTACAATGTGGGCGTCTGACAACGTATCAGGATACCAACGAACGCATGGCGCTCCGCGTGCTTGAATATTATCTCCATCGCCGCATCTATGAAATTCGAGAAACAACGGGTGTTTTTTACCGTTGCCAAAGCAGCCTCAGCAAAGCGAACCATCAAACCAAGGGCATCGCTTCAATCAGCTGTTTGGTTTCGGTTGATCGTACAGAAGCAGCAGAAGAAGCAATAAAAGCTGTTCTTCAAGAAATAGCTGCCTACGGCATATCTGAAAATGATCTTAAAATTGCAAAACAAAATTACCTGGCTATTCTAGCAAAAGGGTTTTCAACCAACGCAGCATTGGCCGATAGCTATGCAACATTGGTGGCAAACAACAAAGATTGGGGTTACTTTGACAAGCGGTTAGAAAAATGTAATACCTTAACCCTTGACTTTGTGAATGCTGTTGCTCAAAAATATTTACATCCAGCTCAGTGGACCTTTGTTAAAATCGGAAGATTACAATAATTATGCTGATTTCACGTATTTATCCGGTCACGTGTCACACCGATCATGTCGGAGTCGGCTCAACCTTTGTTGCTATCAAGGGTTTTAAAGATGATGGCACACGATATATTCAAACAGCCATCGAACGTGGTGCACGTAAAATTATTGTACAGCACGATGCGCTCTCTCCCTTCATTCAAAAGCTTTGTGCTGATAACCAGATCGAACTGATCGCTGTTGATAACACACGCGCCGCATTAGCGGAACATGCAAGTGCTGCCCTTGATAATCCCGCAGCAAAACTTAAAATCATTGGTATCACGGGAACCAAGGGAAAAACAACCACCACCTACATCATTGATCATATTTTGCGCAAGGCAGGCCATAAAACAGCTTTGATTGGCTCCATTAAAAACAAAATTCTCGATCAAGAAGTGACGAGTGAACTGACAACCCCTGAAAGCGATTATTTACATATGTTTTTTGCTGAATGCGTCAAAAATGGTGTTGAATACGTTGTCATGGAAGTTGCATCACATGCATTAAGTCTTAATCGTGTGCATGGCATACAATTTGATGCCGTTGGTTTTACCAACCTTGCCCCCGAACATATGGATTTTTATAAAGATCTTGAAGAATATTTTGCAGCCAAAGCAATTTTATTTTCATACGCAAAAGATAATGCTCCCATCATTATCAATACCGATGATGATTGGGGGAAAAAAGCGATAGCTCTGCAAACATCGTCTCATATTTTTGGTTTTGGGCAACAGAACAACAACCAAGCGTACGTTTTCAATCTCAAACAAAATACACTTGATGGTTTGCGCTTAGTTTTAGCGGGCCAGGGGGCGCACGAATTTCCAAGCGGCGCTCGTGGTGAGGAGCCCGAAGGGCGTCTCGAACCATGCGCCGCGCAAAAACCACTCGATCTTCACGCATCAAAGCTCTTTGGTGAGTTTAATAGCTACAATCTTGTCATGGCTACTCTTGTGTGCAAACAACTGGGCATCGCTGAAGCAGAAATTCGTGAAGCAATAGAATACTTTCACGGGGTTCCCGGTCGGTTACAGCTCCACACGTTAAAAAACGGGGCAAAAGCGTTTGTCGATTATGCTCACAACCCATCATCATTTCATGAAGTTTTAAAAACTTTACGCACGATCAGTAAACATTTGATTGTCGTTTTTGGATGCGGTGGTGATCGTGACAAAACTAAGCGTCCAGTGATGGGTGCACTTGCGGCACAATTTGGCGATAAAGTGATTGTCACCGACGATAACCCACGCACGGAACCAAGTGATGTTATCATTCAAGAAATTTTACACGGCATTCCCGCCGAAAAACAACCAATCATCATCTGCCAGCCAGATCGACGTAAAGCAATTAAAACGGCGGCAACCTTGGCAGAAAAAGATTCCGTAATTGCACTCCTGGGTAAAGGCCATGAACCCTACTATATTATTAACGGGCAAACACTGCACTTTGATGATATGGAAGAAATCAAACATTATTAATTCTTGAAGTTTGCATCACGCATGCGCTAGGCTGTTTTCAAAAGTCTTTTTGAAAGGAGCCTTCAGTGTTTTTAAAGCGTATACATTTTCTTATTTGTTTTTTATTAACTTCAACATTCTTTGGATGCCATGGAAATATCGAAATACTCATGAGCGCTCTTTCTGTTCTCAAAAGTAAGCTTGTTACATTGCAAGGAACTTTAGCATCAGCACCAAAATCTGAAACTAAGAAAGAAGAGAAAAAAGAGTTACAAAAAATGCCCCCTTCTCGTATTTGGCAAGAACTAAATAACGTAATTCAAAAATTCCGCGAAGCAAAAGAAGACATTCTATTTGCATCATTAAACAAAACTAAAAAAGAAAAGTTCTTTATTCAAGATTGTCAAAATTACGAAAATGAAAATAAGGCAATGCCAAAACGATATCCTGGAGACAATATTTTAAGAATTGCCACATACAATGTAAATGAGTGGCGGTTTCAAGGATATAATTTATCTGGAGCACAATCGGTCATTCAGGCACTTGAAGCAGATATCATCATTTTGCAGGAAGTCACTGATGAGGGCCATAAAGAAAAAATAGATTTTCAGCATAAATTCGAAGATTATAAAAATTATTTTAAAAAGGTTCCAGAACTTCGATTTGGCAATATGATATTGTATAAAAATGTAAATCTTTTACATGAACCAGAAGTTATATGGTACAAAGAACCATCTTCAGGTGAACAACGAGGTTATATTAAAATTGTATGCTCATTAGGTAAAGGTAAAGAATTAACCGTTTATGGAACTCATTTAGACGTAAATAAAGAAGCAAACAGAATAGCCGAAATAAAAGAAATTATTGAACAAACAGAAGATAGTTCTGAAAATATAATTTTTTGTGGAGATTTTAATGCAATACGTACAAAAGATTATCCAGAAGCAATTTTAACTCTTATTAAACATGATTATGCTACAAGGGAAGCTCCTTTTTCAACAGCTGCTCTTGATGCTTTGGGAAAAGGCTTTGTAGATTGTTTCACCTTTGCTCATCTTGTAGGTCCAAAATTCACGGTCTGGTCTGGTATAGTTGTTGATTTTATCTTTCTTAAAAAAGATTCTTGGAACTTACCCATCAAAGGTTGCTATGTTTATTACAGTACAGCAAGTGATCATCTGCCTGTTATCATGGATATTGGGCTCGAGTAATTGTAGCAAGAAGGAGAGTCTTTTCATGTTCAAAAATTCAAAAAAATTTACGCTCTTATTTTTTTTACTCTTAACTTTTACACAAAAATCGTGTCAAGCACATATCGAGCTTATCAACGCTCTTACTGCACTTAAAACTAAGCTCTTGAGTCTTCAAAAAAAACTTCAAGAATTAAAACAAGATCAAGTAATGCACCCATCAGGTATTTGGGCCCAATTAAAAGCCTCAGATAAAAAAAAACTGCCAGCTTCTGAAAAATTTAATCTTTTTTATCATGATTGTGATACATTCGCCAAAACAGAAAACAGCAAAATTCCGCAGCATGATCCATCTCAAGACAAGATTTTGCGCATCGTAACCTTTAATGTTTTCAAAATGACGAAAGGTGTTGAAGCTATTAAGCAGGTCATCACGACACTCAATCCTGATATCATTATTTTAGAAGAGGCTTTTAATCTCAATTCTCGTTTTGGTCCAGAAGAAAATAAATTAAACGATTACGATTCTCTTCACTTTGGACTGTTTGGTGGATACCTCGGGGATCAATTTGGAAACACGCTTCTTTGGAAAAAAAACTTAAAGCTTGCAAAACCAATCGAAGCACTTAAGTATCAAAACCCATCACGTGGGGAGCCGCGAGCATATATTAAAGCCCTCTTTAATCTTTCTTCAGGCAAACAACTTTTATTCTATGGGACGCATCTTGATATTCACGATAAAACTGATGACGTAAGAACAAAAGAAGTACAGGAAGTTATTGATGATGTCAAAACATCAAATATTCCCAATATTATATATGCAGGCGATTTTAATGCCGTACGAGAAAAAGACTATGACAATGCAACCTGGTTACTCGCCGAACAAGAATATTTAGCTTTCGCAAACAAACCTGGCGCCCCAAAAGTTGAAAAAATGCCAACGCAAGCACTTAAGCATCTGATGGATAATGGGTTTGAGGACTGTTTCACCATTACCAATCCAACTGCCAAATTCCCAGGTCCACAATTCACCGTATGGACCGGCACCGTTGTCGACTTTATCTTTCTCAAAAAAGATACGTGGAACTTACCTATCGCAGGCTGCTATGTTTATTACAGTGCAGCAAGCGATCATTTGCCCATCATCATGGACATTGATTTGAGTTAAACAACGCAATCTTCTTTCTTTTTATAATTTTTTCGCTATTCTTCTCACACGACTTTTAACTGCTCTTCTTCTTCATTTTCACATTGGATTTGTTATGAAAAAATTATTCCTGATACTCATATTGCTTTTCTGCTCTCATACAGACTCTGCTATTGCCATGACCAGTCAAGAAACTGCGCAAGCCAAAACACAATCATCACTGCCAAAAATCTTGCACAACATCGCGTACTCAGAACGGGTCGGCAAATTTTGTTCGTGGCTTTTCAAGCCAGTCACGCGATGCTGCAAAAGTGAACGGGTACGTTCTTGGTTTACCTCACCACAAGCAACCAGCCCCGAACTTGGCGATCATCCGCTGGTAAAAATGACCAAAGTTAAGCCAGCAACATCAACAGGCTTTAAACGTTTCAAACAAGCGGTCGCTATCATTTCAATTGGTTTTCTTGTTTTGTTCACGCTCCCGCAAGCCAACGCCTTTTTTCAAAATAATCTGCAAGACTACCTCAAACCAACCGTGTGCGTCCAAAACGATAGTTTTAAGCGCTGTTGCACGATAGAAGACAACATGCATATTTCATGCTGCGTTACGGATAAGATTCTGGGCATCGAAGTGTGTAAAGATCTTTTAGTTACCATGCCCGAAACAGCATCAATCCCGTTTGGCGATCTTTCTCGCATAAAAGACCAATGTTCTGCTGATTTAACACCAGAATCGCGCATGATCAGACAAGAGTTTGATGGAATCATGCAACGAATTGAATCTCGAAAATCACCATCTATCACGATCCCTAATGCTCTTGATGCTGCCCCTCAATTTGCACACGTTATTCAAGGGTATCTTGAAAATCTAGGCATACCACGCAATGCACCACTATGCGTTGTTTTTCCACGCTCAAAAAATACCACTATCTTTCTTGATGCAGAACTTTTTAAAACCCCCATTGATGATAGAAGTTATTACGGCAAGCGATATCCAGCTGGTGGACTTGCAACGTTGCATCTCAGAAGTAATTTGTTTGAATATTTATCAGTAGATGAAATTTTAGCGGTCACTGGCCATGAACTTGGCCATTTATTGTTCCACCTTAGAAATACCGCACAAAAATATTTGTTTCAAAGCAAAGAAATTTCCGATTTACCGGGACATAACGAAGAAATTTTTGCAGATCTTGTTGGAGGATTGTTGTCAACACAAGGACATCAAACTGCTATGGTCAAACAGCACCTTGCATTAACTGATAAAACATCGGAAGAATGCGCCGTCAAAAATCTTGTCGATCATCCACCACATGTCTGTCGAAACGCCTATCTTGACAATGTTCAAAACCAACTGGAAGAGCTTTCATGACGTTACCCCCCCCTTTTTGACTAATAATAAATAAATGTCATAATAGAAATTAATATAGTATTCTGTCCCCTAAAATTACGGGAAAATTGTTATGAAAAAACTATACATAACACTATTTGTGTTTTTTTCATGTGTATTGCATCTTAACGGCATGATCACACATGAAGCAGCAGGAACTGAGCAAAAACAACCGTCGTCAAGATCTTCATCATTGCCAAAAATTTTGCACAAGATCGCGTATTCAGAACGGGTCGGCAGATTCTGTTCCTGGCTTTACACGCCAATTAGTGACTGTTACAAGAATGAACGTTTACGCTCGTGGTTTAAAAAGGCGCCTTTAGAATCTGAAGATCCCCTGGTTACGGGAACCAAAGTACACAAATCAACATCAACGCGAGTTGGGCGAGTAAAAAAATCACTCGCTATTATTTCGATTGGTTTCTTGCTTTTATGTAATTTGCCCCAAGCTGGGGCTTTCGTAAATAATCTTAAGAATTTTGCACAACCAACTGTATGTCTCGAAAATGATACCATGAAGCGTTGTTATACCATCGAAGATAATATGCATGTTTCATGTTGCGTTACGGATAAGATTCTGGGCATAGAAGTGTGCAAAGATTATCTGATTACGATGCCAGAAACAGCATCGATTCCATTTCGCGATCTTTCACGTATGAAAGATCAGTGTTCTGCAGATCTTACAGATGAAACACGCGAGATAAGACAAGATATTAATATACATGTCTTGCCAAAAGGAATAGACTTCAGGGGAATAAAAAACTTCTGTTTTTTTAACTGCGGTGATACTGTTATCCAGCTTCCTACAAAGAGCATCACTTTTCTTACTTTTGTTGAAAAATTACAAAAATCGCTTGATGCCATTGGATATCCGCGTGACGTCCCACTCTCCATCAAATTTTTACGCCCAGATAATCCAACAGATATTCTTATTCTTGACGCAGGCATGGAGATAGATTACATAGGAAGTCATGTCGCCGAAAGATGTTCCTCAATTCCAGTTTCTATCAGCCTATCTCATACTTATTTTGAATATTTATCGATCGAAGAAATTTTTTCAAGTATTAATCATGAGCTCGGCCATGTAGTTTTCAAACTCAGAAAATTTGCGCAATTCCCACCATTTTACAAACGCCAATCATCACAAAGGAATAATTTTGAAAAATATGCTGAAGAAACATTTGCCGATCTTGTCAGTAATTTACTCAGTGAACCAAATACAAATCAAATCATGTTCCTTCGACGGCATGTAGCATTACAAGAACCGAATTCACGTTTCCAACCAGAAAAAGATTCTATGTCTTGCATTCCAGATGGCACAAGAAGTTACCCTCCATATGTATGCCGTGTGGCCTTTGCCGATAACATACAAAATCAACTAGAAGATTAACAAGATACGTTTTACCGCTTGACTGACCATCACCATCTGTTAGTTTTTTGAAAAGACTAAAAAAAGAGATGATGGATATCAACCTGGAGTAGATTTCTTAATACCGGGAATTTCCAGTACATTACTCAAAATATTGTGGCACGACTTTCCGATAAGACGAGCGCTTTGTTTGGTATAACCACCCGAAAGCACCATCACGATGGGAATGTTTTTCTCACGAGCACATTTGAATACCAACTCATCACGTTTAATCATGCCTTTTTCTGAAATTTCCATTCTTCCCAAAGGATCTCCATCTAAAGGATCGGTACCAGCATTATAAACAATTAAATTTGGTTCAGATTCTTCAATTGCTTCTGGTAACTCTTCTCGAATAATTTTTAAATAAGCTTTATCTTTGATCCCCGATTTGACAGGATGCTTGTACGTAATAAATTTTTTAGCCGCTGTATCATGCGGATAAATTTGCTCATTAAATACGTCAAAAATATCTACTTTGTCCTCATATCTGCCTTGCCCGCATATCGACGCATGGCCATTGCCCTGATGCGCATCCAAATCTACAATGAGAACTTTAGAAATCTCGGGATGGTTATCGAGCACTTGGTAAATAGCGAGCGGAATATCGGCAAAGAAACAAAACCCCCCGCCGCTATCTTCTTTTGCGTGATGATAACCACCGGATAAGTTAATTGCCCATCCATGTTTAAGCGCCAGTTCTGCTGCCATCACCGTACCTTTTGTTGCATACTTCATCGGCGTTAAAAGACAATCTTGTAAAAGCATATTATGTAAACAACCCGGTACCCATCCCAAAACCGGCATTTCAGCAATTGACGCAACCGTTGCCGATTCACCTAACGATTCGAGATAACGCTCAGTATGAACTTTTAAAAGTTCATCGTGCGTAACCAGATCAGGCACAAAAACTTGGCTCTCTTTAATACCCGCATGGGTCTTTAAATATTCAAACGCTTTGCCATATTTTTTTGAATCAAAGGGATGAAGCTTTTCAAGACCATAAAATGAAATGTCATATTTTTCATGAAATACGATAGGCAGTTTTTTAGCTTTTTTCTTGCGCCCTTTTTTTTGTTCAACCGCTTTTTTTTCTTGCTTTGATGTTTCTTTTTTTACCTTCATCCCCGCAAAACCAGATCCTGGCACAAGAAGCAACAACAACATTACATATAATCGTTTTACAAATATCATAGCTTTCCCTCATTAAAAATCAGATCCCGTCAGTATCTTTTAATTGTAAGAAATTTGGTGCAATATCACAACAGCCTAAACGAGCTGTTCATTTCATCAAGTTATTACAAGTAGGATTAATAGTAACGTGTTGCATAATTTTGATTCTTGACTTGCCCCCACCATCTGTTAATGTCTTTGAAGATAAAAAAGGAACGTTATGAAAAAGATAGTCATTTTGTTTTGCATATGCCTATCACTATCATTAACGAAATTGGAGATGGTGATGATGAAGCAAGATCTTCCCGTCGTAATTCTAGCAGGTGGTTTTGGAACCCGACTTCGCGAAGAAACTGAATTCCGACCAAAGCCCATGGTGCCGATTGGTGGAAAACCAATCCTCTGGCACATCATGAAAATGTACTCTCATTTCGGATTTTATAAATTCATCATTTGCCTTGGTTACAAAGGCGAAACAATCAAACAGTACTTTTTAAATTACCGACTCGAAGGCGTTGATTTAACGATCAATACCAAAACAGGAACCATTACAGAACATCAATTGAATGATGACGACTGGGAAGTAACACTTGTTGATACCGGCCAAGATTGCATGACGGGTGGTCGTATTGCTCGTATCGCACGCTATATCAATAGCGATCGCTTTCTTCTAACCTATGGCGATGGCGTTGCCGACATCAATATCAATACGCTTCTTGAATTTCATCTTGCTCATAAAAAACTGGTAACGCTCTCGGGCGTTACTTTGCCATCACGCTTTGGAAATCTTGAACTTGACGGTAATCGAATAACATCATTTGCAGAAAAAAAACAGATCTCAAACGAATGGATCAATGGCGGTTTTTTTGTATGCGAAAAAAAGTTTTTAACCTATCTTTCACAAGATCAATCATGTGTTCTTGAGCAAGGGCCATTACGTAAAGCAGCACAAGATGGTGAACTGATGGTCTATAAACATAACGGATTTTGGCAGTGCATGGATACGTTACGCGAACATCATTATTTGGAAGAGTTGTGGAAAACTTCGGCACCTTGGAAGGTGTGGAAAGAACAGGAAAAAGAATTTACGCCGGCGGTGAAAAAAACATGGAACAACAACATTACTGGAAAAACAGAAATATCTTTGTAACCGGTGCCACTGGGTTACTCGGCCCATGGCTCATCAAAGAGTTGCTTGCTCAACAAGCAAACGTTTTTGTTTTGATCAGGGATCTTATTCCCAACTCGCTTTTTTTTCTTGAACAACTCGATAAAAAAGTAACTATTGTTTTAGGCGATCTTGATAATCTACCTCTTCTGCAACGCATTCTTAACGAACACAACATCGAAACCGTATTTCATCTGGGCGCTCAAGCAATTGTTGGCATCGCCAACCGTTCACCCCTTTCAACGTTTAAATCAAATATTGAAGGAACGTGGAATGTGCTTGAAGCATGTCGCCTTTCGCCCTGGGTTAAACGGATTGTTGTTGCATCGAGCGATAAAGCTTATGGCGCCAACGAAAACTTACCTTACAACGAAGAGTCACCTCTGCAAGGCCGCTTTCCTTACGATGTATCAAAAAGCTGTGCAGACCTGATTGCTCAATCGTATTTTCATTCATACAACCTTCCGGTCTGTGTCACCCGCTGTGGTAATTTTTTTGGTGGCGGTGATTTGCATTTCAATCGGATTGTTCCTGGAACCATCAAAACAATTTTAGAAGAAAAAAATCCTATCATTCGCTCGAACGGTCTATTAATTCGTGATTATATTTATGTCAAAGATGTCGTTGATGCGTACCTCACACTCGCCCAACATATGGAAAATTCCTCTATTATTGGTCAGTGCTTCAACTTTAGCACTGACCAACCTTTTAACGTCATTCAAATTGTTCAAGAAATTTTGCAGCTCATGAAAGCTCAGCATCGAAGACCGATTATTCAAAACAATGCGACCAATGAAATTCCTGAGCAACATTTATCATCACAAAAAGCTCGCAAGATATTAGGTTGGCATGCACGGTATGGGGTACGAAATGGTTTACAAGAAACCATTGACTGGTATAAGAATTTTTTTACCGTTGGCAACGCACTACCTCAATCATTCACGCAGCACGAGCGCTTCGCGCCAAATCATACTCAGCACACCGAGGTATCCCTATGAAAAAAATTTCAATCGTAGCAGCATGCTACAACGAATCAAAAAACATTCTTGAACTGTATAATCGCGTTAAACAAACCATGCAAGCAGTGCCCACTTACACTTACGAACTTATTTTTGTTGATAACGCAAGTACCGATAATTCACGAGAAGTTTTTCAAAAACTGGTAGCACTTGATGATCACGTTAAAGTTATTTTCATCGCACGCAACACTGGCTCAAGCCAGCCAAGTTTTTGGGCCGGCATTCAATATGCTACCGGTGATGCCGTTATTCCCATGGACGGTGATTTACAAGACCCACCCGAAATCATTGCCGATCTTATAAAAAAATGGAAAGAAGGTTTTGATGTTGTGTATGGCGTGCGCATCAAACGCAAAGGAAGCATTTTTCGTCGCATCGGCTATGCTGCGTTTTATCGTGTTTTTAAATGGCTTTCGTATCTTGATATTCCATTGGATGCGGGAGACTTTAGCATCATTGATCGTAAAGTTATCAATGTCATCAAACAACTTCCCGAAAAAGATTTATATGTACGCGGTCTGCGCGCATGGGCCGGATTTAAACAAATTGGCATTCCATACACCCGCGAAGACCGCAGTGCTGGCAGATCGAGTAACAGTTTTCTGGCAAATTTTTTCTGGGCAAAAAAAGCAATCGTCAATTTTTCGTACAAGCCATTGGAATATATCTCACGGCTTGCAGCATGTGCAGTCATCGCTACTTTTTTTGCTGCATGTCTGTATCTATACTTGCATTTCACCCACGGAGCGCCACGCGGTTTTTCAACGCTATTGATGGTCATGTTTATTTTTGGTACCATCCAATTACTTGCTTTGAGTATCATCGGAGAATATTTAATAAGAATTTTTCAAGAAGTTAAGGCACGGCCACCGTATGTCATCGGAGAAATCTTAGAACGGCGGAACGAGGAGAAGAAGTAGTATGCACACCTATCTCCTGACAGGAGGCAATGGTTTTATCGGCTCTCATCTGGTACGGAAACTTGTTGAACAAAAACAAAAAGTTCATATCATCATCGAAAAAAATTCTGACATGTGGAGACTTCACGATCTTATTCAACACGTCACGATGCATGAAATTGATCTAACCGATTTTGCAACCATCACCAAAATTGTTTCTCTTATCAGACCTGAGGTCATTTTTCATCTTGCCTCCTATGGTGGCATGCCTTTCCAGCTCGATCAAAAAACAATTTTTAATGTTAATTTTCATGGCACGGTTAATCTGATTAATGCATGTAAAAGTGTCGGCTTTTTATGCTTTATCAACACGGGAAGTTCTTCAGAATATGGCATGAAAAGTACTCCCATGCATGAACAAGATGTTCTTGAACCGGTCAGTGATTATGCTGTTTCAAAAGCAGCGGCTACGCAATTCTGCTTAAAAGAAGCACTCTTTCATAAATTGCCCATCTACACCGTCCGACCATTTTCAGTCTACGGTAACTATGAAATGGAAACGCGACTGATCCCTACCATTCTGATTAACACTATTAATAATAAAGAGATGAAGCTTTCATCTCCTCATTTTGTACGCGATTTTATTTTTATCGAAGACATGACAAAAATCTATTTTGATATTGTTGAAAAAATGCCAACCGAAAACCATATTTTTAATGCGGGGAGCGGTAATCAGTCTACCATTGCAAACGTTCTTGCAAGCGTTCAATCGTTATGGCCACAACAATTAAAAATATCATGGGGCATGAGCGAACCGCGACCATGGGAACCAAAACACTGGAAAGCATCGATACAAACCGCTCAAACAGTTTTGGGATGGAAACCACAAAATACTCTTCGTGAAGGTTTACGCAAAACATTGAAATGGTTTGAGAAAAATCAGGATCTTTATCCGAAACAAGTCCATGAAAAACCACCAACACCAACTATCACAAAAGCTCTCTGAAGAGCTCGCCGCTGCAGCGCTCACCTGCCGTAAATATATCGTTGATATGCTTACTCCTGCAAAAAGCTCGCATCTTGGTTGCTCGTTTTCCATCATCGATATTCTTGTTGTTCTTTACCATCGAATTCTTGATATTGAAAAAATCAAAACCCAAGACCGCACCCGTGATTATTTTCTGTTAAGCAAAGGTCATGGAGCCGCGGCACTTTATGCAGTACTCGCTTCAGTTGATTTAATTGCTTCTGAAGAACTCAAAAAATATCATCACCCTGACAGTGCTCTTGCCGGCCACCCAACACGCGATCTTACCAAAGGCATCGAAGCAAGTACCGGGTCACTGGGCCATGGTCTTTCGATGGGCGTTGGCTTGGCACTTGCGGCGCAACATGATCAGCGACCTTCAAAAGTTTATGTTCTTGTTGGTGATGGCGAATCTCAGGAAGGATCTATTTGGGAAGCGGTAGCCATGGCAACACGATTTGCATTGGATAATTTGATCATTATCGTTGACTACAACAATCTTCAAGGGCTTGATCGTACCGATGACATCATGCCAAATCTCGCAGAAAAATTTGTCGCGTTTGGTTGTCATGTTACTACGATTGATGGACATTGCCATCAAACCCTACTCTCTACGTTTAAAACGCTAGCAAATACAGGAAAACCATCAGTTATTATCGCAAAAACAATCAAGGGCAAGGGAATTGCGTTTATTCAAGATAAACTTGAATGGCATTATCGTTCGTTTAACCCTGAACAACACGATATCGCACTTAAAGAATTGGAAAACTCTTGAGAAAAATAAAATGAGAGCAACGTTTATCAAATCACTTATTGAATATGCAACACAAGATCCTGATGTCTATCTGATTGCCGGCGATGTTGGTTTTTCGGTCGTCGAAGCCTTTGCTCAACAATTTCCAACCCGCTATTTCAATGCGGGCGTTGCAGAACAAAATATGATCGGTGTTGCTGCCGGGCTTGCGATGGCGGGTAAAAAAGTGTACGTCTACACCATCATCCCCTTTTTAACCAAACGCTGTTTTGAGCAAGTTCGCCTTGATATCTGTTATCAAGAATTGCCGGTCAAATTGATTGGCGTTGGCGGTGGCTTTAGTTATGGCCCCATGGGCACAACGCATCACGCACTTGAAGATGTCGCACTCATGCGCAGCTTACCAGGAATGACCGTTATTGCACCGGGAAGTAAGTTTGAAGTGCAGCACCTGAGCTCTGACATTCATGCAGTACCATCACCAATGTATGTTCGTCTTTCAAATAACGAAGAAAAAGTAGTGTACCCACAAAATATTTCGATCACCCTTGGCAAAGCACTTGAAATTGTTCCGTCTGATGTTGCCTACATCGCCGCCACCGGCAACGCGCTTGATGCAGCATTTGTTGCCTGCCAAGAATTGAGAAACTTAGGATACGACATCGGGCTTGTCAGCATGCCAACCATCAAACCACTCGATGCAAACTTTTTCTTAGAAAAACAGGCAGGATTACAGGCGATTTTTACGGTTGAAGAACACAGCGTTATCGGTGGCCTTGGTGAAGCAATGGCCCGTATGGTGTGTGAAAACTTTGAGAAAAAAATTATATTTAAAGCGTTCGGTGTTAATGATTTTTATTTTCATGTTACCGGACCACGAAGCTATTTGAATGATCAGGCGGGATTAAGCGCTGAAAAGCTTGTGAAAGAAATTGAGAAACGGTTAGACCCATTATCGTTCGTTTCCCCTACTCGCTTTAGTCCTGAGCGAAGTCGAAGGGTCGGGACGAACGGCCCATGAATTTGATGAAATATTTTGTCATCCTGAACTTGTTTCAGGATCCAAGCCTTAAAAAATAACACACAAAATTGAGGCTTGAAAATTTTATAAAAAAATATTTATTGGAATGGATCCTGAAACGAGTTCAGGATGACAGGAAAAACATACCCAAAATTTATATCCCGTTCGTCCGCCCGCTCGTCCCGAGGAGCGATGTAATCGCGTCTCGAGGGATGGAGGCACGTAGTGCCGAGTAGAGGGATTCGAACGGCAACTTAAGGTAACCATGAACAAAAAAACAGTACTCTCGATACTCATCTTCGCCCTCATCTTCATCATCCTGGGCCTTCCTCACCAGAACTGGGGATTTAAGACCGACGACTTCGGAAACCTCTATCATTGCAACATCAGCAGCTGGGCAGAATTTTTCAAATTTTTCTACGAAGGGAATATTGAAATCGTTTGGCTTCCACCCAATGCAACCACCCATCCGCAAGCATTTTTTTGCGGCCTGTTCAGGCCTCTTTCATTTGTGTATTATCTTCCCCAATTCTTTTTATTTAACACATGTGCTTTCGGTTATTATCTTGTAACAATCGGCTTCCATGCACTTGCAGCAGTTCTTTTATTTAACCTTTTGCTCATGATCACTACAACTTCTCTTGCTTTCTTACTTGCGCTGCTTTTTGGATTTCATCCCAGTTTGTATAACTGGCTTGGCTGGACCAGCGCGCAATCATATTTTATTGAAATCGTTATTGTGCTGAGTATTATTCATCTTCTTATTAAATATCTTAAAACAGAAAAAATTTGGTTATATTGGGCTGCTCTTGGGCTTTACCCTTGTACCATCTTTTTAAAAGAAGCATCGATTGTATTACCCTTCTGGGTTTTAGTTGGTGTGTATCTTGCAACAAGAAAAGTTTCAACCGCACTCAAAATTTCATCAGGGTTTTGGATCGTTGCTTGCGGATATCTGCTCGCACGACTTTCGCTCTTCCCCCTCACCTCAAACACCAGCACACTCACCTTTGAACCAACACTCGCATCGTTTTGCAAACGCATGTCATCACGGTTATTTGATTTTGTTACCTACGTTGTTGATATGCTGGGATTATCGTGGCTACCGAACAGCACGCAATTACCGGGATACTCAACAATAATAAAGTTTTCACTCCTGAGTGCGATCATTATTTGCCTGCTCTGGCTGTTTATAAAAAATTCGCAAAAAAAATGGGCGCTCTTTTTGTTATGGAGTACCCTGCTCTTCAGTTGGCCAGCGCTTTTGATGCACTACCAACCCCGCTATATTTATTTGGGGCTACCGTTTTTTATTGCCCTACTCGCTGTTTTACTCAACCGAAACAAGATCGCTGCAATACTTCTCAGCATACTCATCCCGTGCAACGCTTTATTCTTACACCAAAAACTGAATGTCAGAGAAAAAACGCTGCATCACATCACGTCCAGCTTTCAAGAATTAGTCAAACATCCAGCAACTCACAATCGCTCAATCTGTTTTCTTGGTCTGCCCGGCCAGTGGTTTCATGAAGGCAGCGCACAAGCAGTATGGTGGTTTGGTGACGATGCTACCTATCCCGTTTTTCAAATTGATCTTGATATTGTAATCTCAGAGCTTCTCGATAAAAATTATATAACTATCACGCAAAAATCTAACACGTTTATTTTCACAAGCACCAACCCAGAGAAATTATGGTTCCTGATCAATAATAAAAAAGCATCGACTGCAACAATTGCAATCGATGCTTCTATTCAAAAATATAATCCGGTGTATGTTACCTGGAATTATTACGAGAAAAAATTTGTTGTTTTATGATTACACTCTGGCAGCTGGTTGAGTATTGTCAGGCGAGCTAATGCTTATGGAGCCTTTTTCCTTTGTTCGAGCTTTTGGCTTTACCTTGATTGTTACATCCTGGCCAAGTGCATTGAGAAATCTAAAAAGTCTTTCTAGTGAAAATCCAGAGAGCTTTCCACTTGCTAACGCTGAAATCTTAGGCTGATCTATACCAAGCATCAGTGCAGCTTTTTCTTGGGTAAACTTTTTTTTCTTAATAATATTATTAATTTGCCGTGCAAGCTCAGCCTTAGCCAACGCCTCTTCTGGATTTGGTAGATTTAAATCGGCAAAAACATTTCCACTGCTTTGTTCAAATTTGCTTTGACGAGTTACGGTACTGGCTTTTACAGGGCTCTTAATTTTCTTTTTTTTCATAATCCTAATTCCTTATAAATTATATATGCTTCTTTTAATCTTTTTTTAATAAGATCGATTTCTGGTTTAGGAGTTTTGATTCCATACTTTGATTTCTTTTGAAATGAGTGAAGAACACAGACAGCCTTTGGTAATTTTACGGTGTAAACCACACGATAGGTACCAGCTTGATCACTTTCAATAATTTCTATTACCCCTGCTCCTGCAAACCCTTTTAATATTTTAGTATGCGCTGATCGATCCCCTTTTTGAGCAAGATAAAGGGCATACCCAACAACGTCTTTAATTTCTTCTGAGAATTCGAGTAGGTCTTCTTTGCTTGAGCCAACCCATATCAGCGGCTTTGGTTTCATAGCTTGCTTTCCTTTCGTTATTATATGCTAATTCTAGCATACTTATGTACGCAAGTACACAAACTACATATTTATATAACAATGTGCCCAAGCAGCCCCATTATTTCACGATATTTTACTTGAATTATGCTACAAAAAAAACAGAACTTCTCGATAAAAATTATATAAAAATCACACAAGAACCTCATGCATTTATTTTCTCAAGCACCAATCCAGAAAAAGTTTGGTTTATGGTAGACAAGAAAAAAGCATCGACTGCACAATATTGCAATCGACCCTTCTATTCAAAACTATGATCCGGTGTATGTTACTTGGGATTATGCAACAAACCAATTTGTTATTTTTTAGCACCATCCCCAACAGCATGCATTCCAAAGACATCCATACCAAGGTTCTTCAATGATTTTATCAACTTTTCTAATTTGTTCTCTTACGTCTTTGGAGGCCCAACCAGCTGCGTGTATTCCATAGTTATCCTTTTTCTCTACCAAAACACCTCGCATCATCAACATTTTTGCCATCCCTTCGCTGCGAGCAAAAAAGTATGCCGTTCTGCCACAACAATCCACATCTTTAATCGAAGAAATTTAAGCATCATAACTTTTATAACATTCATAAAGATCCTTTCACACACACAACTCAACAGCAACTCGTATCATCTTCAATCTCAGCTTGACGTTTAATTTCGTTTCGTATGGCTTCTGGAACATAAGGACAATTATATGCCCTGTACCAACGACCATTCCTATATTTTGCCAACTTATGTACCTTAATACCGCGCCGAATCAAAAGTGCCACCATCTCTTTGCTTCGAGCAAAAAAGAGTGCTGTTCTGCCATAGTCGTCTTCATCATCAATAGAAATGATTTTTGAACTAAGAGTATGGATTATTGAATCAAGAAGAAAATTAACCATCAAAACACTATCTGCTTTTGCTGCTGTGTGCAGGAGCCTTTTTGGCCTTGAGGTTTTCCAATCATTTGGGGTAAAAAAAAATATACAAGGTCCGTGTTTGCCTATTTTTCCCGATTCATAACAGGGCGTGCGATTTTGCATAAGTCTAAAAATCTCACAACGTTGCACAAATACATCTGGTTTTTTTTCTTCGAGCGCACAATCAAATGCAACCTCTGTTCGAATATATGGAATATTTGCTGCGTCACTCGCCAATATTTGTTGCACTCCTTCAACATCGGCGTTTCGAATTGCTTCATAAAGATCATCGACATGTACTGCTTTGAATGCGTTAAAACGCTGCTCTTCCGCCCTGACTATGGCAGCATTGTCAATTTTTTTAGGTGTTTTTGAATCATGAATAGGGCGCTCATGCACATGACCTAAATCCTCATCAAATCTATGATAACCATTTCTTGATTGCGACCGGTCACTCATCTCCACATCTCCATCTACTTCCATTCCTCGCATATCAAATGTCGGACTCATCATCACCGCAACAATCATCATAACTTTTATAAGTTTCATAAAAATTCTTTCATTACTAAATTCTCTCAAAATCATTACCCGGTGTATGTTTCATGGAATTATGCAACCAATCAATTTGTAATTCTTACCCACAAAGCCATTCACACCAAGATTCTTCGACTCCCTCAACTCTTCTAATTTGCTCTCTTATGCCTTTGGGGACAGAATCAGCATTATATGCGCATCTTCCCCAGTTATTCTCTTGCTCTATCGAAACACCCCGCATCATCAACATGTGCGCCATCCCTTCGCTGCGAGCAAAAAAAAGGACTGTTCTGTCACAACAATCTACATCTTGAATAGAAAAAATTTTTGAATCGAGAAGAAAAATAACCATCGCAGCATTATCCATCTCTACTGCATAATGCAAGAACGGTATTGGTTCTGTTTTTCCCCAAGAAGCATGAGTCTTACACGTCAACATCTTGTTAATGTTACAACTATAACAACACTTTCGCTCGTATAAACATTTAAAAATTTGACAACGTCGCTCAAATCTTTCTGGATCTTTCTCTTGCAGTGCATAATTAAACGCGACCAGTGTTGGTGATAGCGGTTCTCCGATGAGTTCTTTATGGCGCTGATGGAGCGAATCGCTCGTTATTTCAAATTTTTGTTTTTCTACTGCTTTAACGTCACTATCGCGAATTGCTTTATAAAAAGCACGTAATTTAGTACCAAAAGCACTTTGTATCGATTCTTGAGCCTTCCTATCCGCATCATCTTTCAGCTTTTTGGCCTGTCTAGCCGCATCATCTTGCACCTTTTGAGCAGCAACCTTCCGCTTTAGAGCTTCAAGCAAGGCAGCATTATCAAGTTGTGGAAGTAGTGGGGTTTTTCTATCGAACCCATCACTCATCTCTATGTCCCCATTACCGTCAACCATTGCTTGTACACCTAAAGTAAAACTTAGTGATATTACAATAATCATCATACATTTCATAACGTTCATCACCCTTTCATTACACAACTCAACAGCAACAGGTATCTTCAATATTAGCTTGGCGTTTAATTTCTTTTCGTATGGCTTCTGGAACAAAAGGACACGTATCTGCCCTGTAGGAACGACCATTACTATATTTTGCGAGATCGTGTACAACACCGCGCAGAATCAAAAGTTCCACCATCTCTTTGCTGCGGGCAAAAAAGAGCGCTGTTCTTTCGTAATCGTCTAAATCGCTAATAGAAGATATTTTTGAATCAAGAAGAAAAATAACCATCGCAACACTATCTACTTTTGCTGCTTTATGCAGGAGTTTTATTGGTCTAGAGGTTTTCCAATCATCAGATTTGCATTTCTTTTCCAATTGATAACAAGGCTTTTGATCATGCATAAGTTTAAAAATCTCACAACGTTGCACAAATACATCTGGTTTTTTTTCTTCGAGCGCACAATCAAATGCGGTTACTGTTGGGCTTTTTGAATTTTGTCTGAACATGTTGGATACATCAAATCTACTATCTTTGCTTATGCCACTCGCTAATTTTTGTTGTACTCCTTTAACGTCAGCATCTCGAATCGCTTTATAAAGACCATCAACCGCAGCTTTGAATAGATTAAAACGCTGCTCTTCTGCCCCGAAAATCTGAGCATTGTCAATTTTTTTCGGTTTTTTTGCATCAATATTTATAGAAGATTGATACACATAATCTGGATCCTCATTAAACCTCTGATACCGATTTCTCGATGTTGATGGAGCATCGATCATTTTCACATCTCCATCTGCGTCTATCATTCCTCGTATCTCAAATGTCAAACTCATCGTTGCTACAACAAGCATCATAACTTTTATAACGTTCATAAAATTACTTTCATTACATTCAAATAACGATAAACAGAAACGCTTTAGCAATACAAAAATAACTAGACCTCGTAATAAATATCTTAAATACTAAACTACTATGAAGT
>Ga0207111_10081_pt1 | contig 27968 bp, 23 predicted proteins | sample Alteio_BWMinHeat_71_FD_153577 | JGI IMG/M metagenome (GOLD analysis project Ga0207111, IMG submission 153577) | Enriched cells from forest soil in Barre Woods Harvard Forest LTER site, Petersham, Massachusetts, United States -... | ecosystem: Environmental > Terrestrial > Soil > Temperate forest >... | reverse complement strand
TGATATTGCAAAAGACGACCTTGAACGTGTTAGTGAATTAGAGCAAAAGGTTGGTTATTTACTTGATAACAAACAGTATGATGGCTTCTTGCTTACTTTTATTAATAAGCGTCCAGAACTTCGCGATTTCTTTGCAGATAGCATGAACAATAAAAATGCATATCATCAGGAATTGGTAGATGTGTTATCAATTGTTGCTCGAAAATCAGGACATATTCAAGATAACTTACTTGTTTATCGTGATATTGTTCGTGTGTTTTTACCAACATTTTTACCAATGTTTGATGAAGCGACCGGCTTTTTTAATAAAACATACGGTCTTGCGTAAGAAATAATAAAAAGTAAGAAATAATAAAAAAGAGATTTTCTGGTATGAAAATAATAAAAATATGTGCACTTGCGATATTTTTTATGTCTGGGCTTGTAGTAAATTTGCAGTGCTCACGACGACGTTTGTTCAGATCTTTAATTTTCTCAATTGCTTGCTGCTTATCAGCAAGTTCTTGGTTCATAACAATCGCTTCTTGTTCATAAACAGCTGCTTGCTTTTTACGAAGCTCAATACGATCTTCGAGCATGTCTTCACGTGCATGATACACATCAAGAGCTTCTATTTCTTTTTTTAATCCGGCTATTTCATCAAGAACATCTTGAGAAACTGTACCGTTATGTCTACGTTGGTCAGCTTCGATCATAACAAGCTCTTTAAGATCTTTTTTAAGCTCTGCAAGCTTTGTACCGTTATTCTGAGCAGTTTTTCTATCACCCGAAATTTGAGCTTTAAGCTTGGCTATAACAGCTTTTTTAGCGATAATTTTTGCTTCTAAATCGTGTAATTTGAGCTCGATATCTTTGATAACGTTAGAAAGCTGGGTATAGCGTGCAAATTGACCGTAGTAACAATCAGATCCCTTTGGTGCACTTGAATCCCAGTTAATTGCTTTAATATGCTTCTGAAGTTTGTCATGTTCTTGCTGCTTTTCAAAGAGCATCGTATTAAGCTCATCAAGCTCATCCTGGGCTTTTTCAAGATTTTTTGCAAGATCTTGAACATTGTCAGTCTGCCCGACAGGAGTATTTTCTAGCTGAGCCATTGCATCGGCAATCCGCTGAACTGACGCACGACCAGCATCTGTTCTTAAAAATTCGTTAACTTTTTGAGCTCGTATCGCTTCGCCTTCTCGGGCTTTACGTTGTTTTTTAATATCATCTGCATGCGTTCTGACATATTCTTGGCGCTTTCCAGCATACTGTCTTAATGCTTTAACCATTGCAGCAAGTCCTAATCTTCCTGTATCAAGAAGACCTAGACGATCGGTAACATAACAAACCCAATGCTGGCCTTGAGCTGTTGTTGCAGTAATAGTCACAGGAAAATGGGATGTTTTTGCAATTTTTTCACGAACTTCTTCCTGAACTTCTTCTGGAAGATCTGCTACATCAGCCTGATTACTAATACCGCCAACGGTTCTAAACGTCGCTAATTTGTTTGACAAAGCATCTTGGTCGTCGTCAGACGATACGCCTGCTACGTCTGAAAAATCTTTACTATCGACAAGTTCTATCTGTTTATCGTGAACAAATTTAGATACATACTTCTTAAAATCTGCTCCTGAATATGTTTTAACATGGTTAAAAACGTCTTGAGCTAATTTTTCATCCATACATACGAAACTGTGCACCACTGCCCCGGCATTTTTTTTCTGGGCATTAAGAATCTCTTGTATTGTTTCGTTATTCATACCACGAACAATCGTCACCCATGTATCGTCAATATAGGCACAGAACTTCGGTCCCAATGCTTCACGGACTTCTCTTGGAAACTGCGCTGTTAATGGTTTTTCTTTATTTAAAATACCAAAATCTTTGGTCAAACTCAGACGAAACAATAAACAAACGGTTTCGACCTTAAGTTGGTCTAAATCTTGTTTTTTTACTGAGTCGATCAGCAATAACACTTCTTTTATAACAAAGAGCTTCAGGGGTGAAAGTTCAGCATTTTCAAGAAACCATTTCATAAATTCTGTATCTTTACTGCGCTTAAGAAGTTCGTTCTTGAAGATCGTCTTGCCGAGTTCTGCAAACTTATCTCCCGTTGTTGCATCGGTACCTAGCAGTTTTCCCGATTGGGCTTGTGAGCTTCTCAATTGACCACGAATTGCCGGTAATGGCTCAAACAAATCGCCAGAACCCTGTGTCTCGAGATCAAAATAGATTTCTTGATCGACAGCGGGAATCTCGATTACCAGCTCTTTTGATGTATGATAATCAAGATCTTGAAAACTTTTGACGATGTTTTGCAGAAGTTCAACAAGCGGTGATTGAATATCAACCGGTGTTGCACATAAACATGGACTAGAAAAAGAAACACAAGAAATAATAAGAGAGAAAAGAATAGATGCAAGCATCTTTCTGAACAATCTGAACATAGCGGCCCCCACCAAAAATTATTATAAAAAACCGTACAATCTATATGTCCTAAATATATAAAGTACCCATTATTTTATAGCATTAATAGCATGATTTAGCAATGTTTTTTTATTACTCAAAACACGCACCTATAGCTACTTAATAGAAAAAATATTTCAGATGTAAATTAATTGACAATCTCTATAATCAGGTCAAACTAACTGCATTATAAGCTCTTAGTTAAGAAAAGATTAGGTATGGTTCAAATTTCGCGTAAACGCTTTTTTTTCATAGGTCTAAGCTTTCTGGCACTCTTTGTCACAAGCTGGCTTGAGCTCTTTTTACAGCGAAAACAGCACCTTATTGGGGCAGGACTGAATAGAACCTCGCTCTTTTTGCTCATAAATATTCACGTCATTGCCATTGTCGCCCTTTTGGCGTTTATTATCAGGCAAAGTATCAAACTCTTTATTGAACGTCGAAAAGAAGCCCCTGGGAGTATATTTAAGCGTAATCTATTATTCGCTTTTACCCTATTTTCGGTTATCCCTTCGTTTTTCATATTTTTTACTGCAGGAAAATTTATTACCACCAGTATTGACGATTGGTTTCATGCACGCATTGGGACAGGACTACAAAATAGTATAACGCTTCATGAGATACATACAGCCCAGACCCGAAAGACTCTTGAGAATTATGGGACATTACTTGGTCACAAGCTTACGCCAGTACTCTTGAATCTTGATAGTACCAGTAACAGTAATAAAATACGGGAAGAAATTATTACGACTCTTCAAAAAGACCTTCACAAAAACGTTACGCTTTATATCTGGAAAGAAGACTTACAGCCCATTATAGGGTCAATAAAAAACGAAATCTCTGTCTGGCGAAGTTACCGTCGCTTTAACGATCGGTCGATGCACGCGCTCAAACAAAAATTTATGGCACGCATTAAGCAAGAATTAATAAAATCGAACCAATCCCCGATTATTTTTGATTTTTATGGGTCTTTATACTTTGTGCAGGCAATTAACGATTACATACTCGTTGTTGCACATCGATACCCAGAAAATATTCGATACCCCCTTATAGAAATAGAAAACTCAGCTGACGACTATCAGCAGCTTAAATCAATGCGAAACCCCATTTATCTTAATTATATATTTACGTTTATTCTGGTTACCCTGCTCATACTTTTTCTTTCGATTTGGTGCGCTTTTTATCTCGCCCGTGGTATTAGTACCCCCATTCAAGAGCTTTTAAAAGCAACAGAAAAGATGCGTAATGGCCAATTTGATATTCAAATCCCCTATGACAATTCCAACGATCTTAAGAGTCTTGCGCAGGGATTTAACGAGATGAGTGCAGCACTTAAAGAAGCCAATAGACAACAGGAATCAAAAAATAAAGAACTCGATGCTATTATTGAAAACTTAACCGTCGCTGTCTTTTTCGTGAATAAATTCGGGAGAATTATTGCGTTTAATACCGCAGCTAAAGAACTGGTGTCATATTATCTAGATCGTGAACGTTTTAAAAACAAAAAAATTAATTTTTTTGGCAAAGAAGTGCAAAACCACTTTTTTATACTGGTACGAGAATTACGCGCTTCGAAAAAAAACAAGCTTCAAAAAGAGATTTCGTTTATTTTTAAAGGTGAGGCGCGAACCCTTATGATACACAGCGCTAAAATCCCTATAACGCTTGGACCAAATTCCCCTGAACAACGCATTTTGATAGCAGTCGAAGATATTTCTGCAATGGTAAAAGCAAATAAATTAAAAACATGGCAAGAAGCGGCAAAGCAAATGGCTCATGAAATTAAAAACCCGCTCACACCTATTCAGTTGGCAACACAACGGCTCCAACGCAAATATAATAACATATTAGCCTCTGATACAACGTTTTTAAATTGCACCAATACGATACTTTCCCATGTAAAAATTATTCAGGATCTTGCAACCCATTTTTATGAATTTGCAGCAATGCCAGCACCACACATCGAACCAACCCAACTTAACGAACTTATTCAAGAAACAATAAGCTTATATGAACTCAGTTATCCAAATATCAATTTTATCTATACTTTTGATCCCGATGACTTCAAAAAGCCGCTATTAACCGACAAAAAAAAGTTTAAACGGGTGATTATTAATCTACTGGATAATAGTATCAGAGCAATCAATAAAAATCTTGAACTTGAAGAAACCCACAAAAATAACGTTAAAAAATATGTAAAAATAGAAACCAAGATAGATTCTAAGAGTAATCTGTTACATATTACTTTTTCAGACAATGGGCCAGGAATTGCAAAATCAGTAAAAGACTCGTTATTTCTCCCCTATGTTTCGAGTGAAAAGAAAAATATGGGACTTGGGCTTGCCATCGTCCACGATATCATTACCCAACTTAAGGGGTCCATTTCGCTGATTCCAAGTCATCAAGGAGCAATCTTCTTCATTGTTTTACCGCTGTTATCAGAAGAAAAATAAAAAAATGTAAAAAAATATTTGATTTTTCTGTTGGTTTTTTCTACTGTAGTGAAGTGTTTATATAAATTAGGTACTTTTTATTTATAAATAATAGAGGAATTCATATGCAAAAAAATCTTCTTCTTGCAATCGCTGGCGCGGTCTGCGTTTCATTTTTAAGCTCTTGTGGCACAGAATCAAAAAAAGACGAAACTGTTAAAGTTGAAACAGAACAAGTTGTAGACACAGAAACAGAAGCTGGCAAAGAAGTTGCTCAAGCTCCTGCAGTTGAAGGTCAAGATGCTTCAGCACAAGTAGCACAAGCAGCTCAAGCTCCAGTAGAAGCAGCTCCAACTGATGCAGCACAAACAGTTGCAGCAGCAGCAGAAGCTCCAACAAACGAACAAAAAGCGTAATAATGCTCAATCATTGTTCAGTTTGATACGCTTTATAAACACACCTGAACAATGTTCATTATCGCTCTTAAATTTAAGCGAGGATTCGTCCTCGCTTATTTTTTTATTTTAAAAGCATGACTGTTTTTTGATACGCTTTATATAAATAGTAACCCAAATTTTTTTGAATTAATTCGTGGGGATCTCATGAAAAAACTGTATGCTCCTTGGCGGCATGATTATGTCAGCAAACCTGGGAAAAAAGACAAATCACTCACTAAAGAAACCTGTGTCTTTTGCCAGCAATTTGCAGAACAAGACGATGAACGATATTTTGTTCTTAAGCGTTTCCAGCACTCGGCAGTAATCATGAATTACTATCCGTATAATGTTGGCCATGTCATGATCTTACCCTTTGAGCATCAAGCAAATTTGACCGATCTAACGCCAATAATCCGCGCCGAGATGATGGAAGTAACAAGCTTGGCGATCAAAGTTGTCGGTAGTGTTATGAACACTGAGAGTTTTAATGTTGGCATTAACCTTGGCATTGCCGGTGGCGGTGGAATTCCCGGACATCTTCATATTCATGTATTACCCCGCTGGCTTGGCGATACCAATTTTCTTGAAACCATTGGCGAAACGAAGCTTATTTCTTCAGACTTTGTTCAGACCTACAAGAATTTAAAGAAAGAATTTGACCAAGAAAATATTTAAATATAAAAAAATATTAAATCGGGAGTTTTTATGAAACAGACGGTTTTTATTCTATCATTATCGTTACTTGCAATCAGTAATACTCTTTTAGGTGCTTATCAAACAAATACTGAAGCGACAATTCAAGCTAAAAAAATCGCTTCGGCACCATCATCAAGCACACAAGAACCGTTTAAAAAATTAGATACTCAAGAGACCGCACCAGAAGAATTACGAGAAGAAGAAACAAGCACTCCAACAAAAACCCAAGAAGTTTCACGTGATCCCTTTGAGCTCTATGATCAAAGTTATGATCAAAGTTTTGCTGCTATTACTCAATCAATACAAGACGAGATGAACAATCTGCATGATATCGTAAGAACGGTTCAACCAGCTCAAACAGAATCTATGACGTCATGCGCTTATTGCGGGCACCATAAAAATACAAGCTCACCCATAACGCATACAGCTATACCATCGATCCAAGAAAAATACTCTATTAGAGAACGCGTAAAAAAAGACGTTAATAATCAAAATCTTTATGAAATCACGATTGGCATACCTGGGTATACCACCGATGACATAACCGTAAAATTTCATCACATGAAACGTAAAGACAAATCAGGCAAAACGCTTGAGATTTACGCAAAAAAACAAGAATCCCAAGAACAGCCAGATAAACAAGTAGAAGAAAAATCTAAGAAAAAGCGTGCCCATCTCGACACAAAAACATCACATCAATTTATGTCTACAACAAATATTAATGGCAAAAAGCGTGAACTCTTTTATAAAGACGGTGTTTTGAAAATCGTGCTCGATTTACCCGAAGATGTCTCTGATGACTACTACAGCATGTCACTCGAAAACGATGTACTGAAAATTTGCCTGCGAAAGAGTTCAGATACTCAAGAAACAAAAGTGCTTGAATTTAACTAAAACACATAAAAATTACGTATTGTGAGAAATCCCGGACTCTGTTGACGCTTCTTCTTGCAAAAGATGCAAAAACACTTCTTCGAGATTCTTTTTCCCAAACTGCTGTTTAAGATTTTCTGCCTGATCGACCAGCAAAATTTTGCCATCATGCAAAATACAGACACGATCGGCAAGAACTTCAGCTTCTTCAAGATAGTGAGTCGTTAAAAGAACCGTAACCCCTTGAGATTTAAGCGCTTTAATAGTATCCCACAATTGACGGCGAATATCTGGATCAAGACCAACCGTTGGCTCATCAAGAATAACAAAGCTTGGCTCATGAATAAGCGCTCGAGCAATTAATAAGCGCTGCTTATACCCTCCCGATAACGCGCTCACATTAAATTTGGCATATTTCATAAGATCAAATTGCTCAAGCAACGTAATAACCCGTTTTTTCAAAATCTTATCAGGTACAAGATAATAACGGCCTGCAAATAAGAGATTCTCTTCAACCGTTAATTCATAATCAAGATTTGGGCGTTGTGGACAAAAGCCAAGTAAAGCTCGATATTTATCGATATACTTATAAATAGATACCCCATTAAATAAAACATCCCCCGAAGTCGGAGGATGTAATGTTGCAAGAATCGAAGATAATGTCGTTTTCCCAGCGCCGTTAACGCCAAGTAACGCCAAAATCTCGCCTTTCATAATCTTTAAAGATAGTTGGTCGAGCGCACGAACAACTTTAATAGTATCGCTATAAATCTTAACAAGATTTTTGATTTCTAAAATAACCGATTTTTCTAGTTCACGCATTCTAATTATTTTTTTTAAATTATTTTTTTGATTTTCCCGTAGCTGCTTTAACCCACAGTTTTGCATATTTTTTTGCAGCTCTACGTAAGATACCAAAATGCTTAAGGTGATCGATCATTTCGTTAAAAAGAGCCGCATCTTTGCGTGGCTTACCGGTAGCATCAGTTACTTTAACCGATAATCCAAGAAATTCAGCAGGCTTTCTGGCGACAAAACCAGGAATTGGTTCTGAGAAGATTAATTTAATCCCAAAAGGGTCTCGAACGGAAAACATTCGGTACCCTTCAGGCATATCTTTTAACTCGCTTAAAACTTTGACACCTTTTTTCTGGCAGCGTTCAAAGTATCGTTCCAAGCCTTTTTTCATGTGAACATGCAAACCAACACAGCGACTTGCACAGCGCTTAATAAAGCTAAACTCCGCAAGCTCTTCAACGGTAGGTATTCTCAAGGCAATGGTACATTTACCTTTTCGAAGAAGCGCAGAAACCAAGGACTGGCTTCCCTCTTTATTCAACTGGGCATCGACAAGGTCAAAGGCTAATTTTTCAGTATAAAACTTAATAGCCTCTTCAACAGAGTCGACAATTAAAACCAAATCGCTTGACTTCATCATACCGCACCCTCTTTTCCTTTTTTCTAGAAACTACCTACTTACGCTTGCGTGGTCTTGGTGGCTTGATAAACCTTTTTAGCTAATTTGCTTATATTGCGCGCAGCGGTATTTTTCTTCAAAACGCCTTTACCTTTTGCTCGCGCAATTTTTGATTCAGCTTCTTTTAATAACTCTTTTGCAGCTACAAAATCACTTGACTCTAATGCTGTAAGGACTTTTTTTGTTGCCGTTTTAACATCAGAACGTCGTGCAACATTTCGCTGACGTCTCACTTCATTAGTCTTAGCTCTTTTTTTAGCAGATTTAATATTCGCCATCTAGAATTCCTTATAATTGGTTAAATTCGCCGCAGATTAAACGACTTTTTCAATTTTGCCAGCTTTGACACATTTAGTACAAACAGCGGCTCTATGAACCGTACGTTGTCCTTTTAAAGAATAACGTATAACATGAACGTTTGGGTAAACCCATCGACGAACTTTGTTATTTGCATTACTCACAAGATTAGCTGGATGCGGTCCTTTTTCGCATACCGAACATATATTTGACATTGATAAAAACCCTTTCATATCACATAAGATTATCAAAAATATTAAGTACCAGTTTAACAAAAATGGTATTTTTTAAAAGAAAGAGAAATAAAACCCTTTAAGCAGTCAAACTATGAGTTTCTCGCGGTGTTATATTCAAGAGCTCGTATACCTCACTGGCTTGTAATGTTTCTTTCTCAACCAAAGCCTTTGCGAGTATTTCCAATTTGTCTTTATTTTCTGTCAGTAACTTAAGCCCTTTTTCATAACACTGCTTAACCAGTTTTTCTACTTCTTCGTCAACGCGTTGCGCCGTACGTTCAGAATATTCACGAGAATTTTGCATATCCTGTCCCAAATATGGGCGCTCTTGAGAAGCATCAAAGTCGATCGGTCCTAAGTCAGACATCCCATAACGACAAACCATTGTTCGTGCAATTTTAGTTGCTTGCGCAAGATCGCTTGATACGCCACTTGTTTGTTCATTAAAAATCATTTTTTCAGCCAGTAGCCCACCATAGCACACAACCATACGCGCTAACATTTCGCTTTTATTTTGGGAATGCTTATCACGCTCTGGTAATGACCATGAAACTCCCAGCGCACGACCACGAGGAATAATGGTCACTTTATGAAACGGATCAGTACTCTCAGGTAATAATAAATTAAGTAGGGTATGTCCTGCTTCATGATATGCCGTCATAATCTTGTCTTGCTCGGTAAAAATTAACGTCTTACGCTCTGAACCAAGCATAATTTTATCTCGAGCAGTTTCAAAATTCTGCATCGTAACGGTTTCTTCGTTATTTTTTGAAGCAAGTAACGCAGCTTCGTTAATAAGATTTTCAAGATCAGCGCCGCTAAATCCTGGGGTCCCTCGCGCAATTTTATGTAAATCTACAGAAGGGTTTAGCTTCACATTACGAGCATGAACTTTTAAAATTTGTTCACGACTTGCAAGATCAGGATACGGAACCTCTATAATTCGATCAAAACGACCTGGACGCAATAACGCTTTATCCAAAACATCAGGTCTATTGGTTGCTGCAAGAACAATTACAGAACCATGCTCTGTTGAAAATCCGTCCATTTCAGACAATAACTGATTTAATGTCTGTTCACGTTCGTCGTTACCACCACCAAGTCCGATACCTCGTTGGCGACCAACGGCATCGATTTCATCAATAAAAACGATACATGGGGCATTTTTACGCGCCTGCGCAAAAAGATCGCGTACACGTGAAGCGCCAACGCCAACAAATACTTCAACAAAATCAGAGCCGCTAATACTAAAAAATGGACAGCTTGCTTCACCGGCAACAGCTTTAGCGAGTAATGTTTTACCGTTACCAGGAGCACCACTGAGTAAAATCCCGCGTGGAATTTTAGCGCCAAGTCGCTCAAACTTTTCAGGACTTTTTAAGAAATCGACAATATCTTTCAGATCTTCTTTTGCCTCTTGAACACCGGCAACATCTTTAAACGTTATCGTAATCGTATTAGGCGAGAAAAACTTTGCCTTGCTCTTGCCAACATTAAAAATTTTACCGCTACCGCCACTACCACCACCTGTTTGTTGCTGTCTGAAATAAAAGAATACGAGCAATATAATAAACGGTAATATCGAAAGCAGAAGATATGCACCCCAGCTCTGTTTTTCTTGTGGGTAAATCTCAACTTCTACATTGTGTGTTTTTAAAGATTCCCAGAATGTCTCAGTTGGGACAACATAGGTATCAAACATCTTGCCATCTTTGTATTTACCCTGCACATGTTGATCTTGGACAACAAGCGAAGCAACTTTATTATCTTCGACAGCTCTCAATAACTTTGTATAGCTAATAGCCTCTATGTCTCTATTAATACTGTTATACCAAAAGAGATATATCAGCCCAACACCCAATAAAAATAGTAATAACCAAACAGCATTTGGACCTCGGCCATGAAAGCCTCGTTTTTTTAAGTTTTTATTCATTATTCTCCTGAAAACTGAAATAAGTAAAAATACAAAAAAATAAATAATACCTGATATTTTAATAAATAAAGAAAAATAAGACCAGTAAAAGTTCAAAAAGTGTAGAAAACTAGCTCTTTTCTTTTGTCTAACCTAAAAAAGCTGCATCCCCGTCCATGATGGGAAACTTTTTTGCTCTTTTCCGTTTGTCAGAATTCTCACCTTGCCACTCCTGCAATTTAATACTGCTATCTGTTGGCCTTTTTTGTCAGGACAATTACATGAAAACGCTGCATATTTGCCACATGGAGACCAAACAGGATCCAGTTTGTCACCCATACTAAACGTAAGCTGTCTTTCACGCGCTTTTTTCGAACCTACATGAAGCGAAAACAATTGAAAAACCCCCTTAACATATCGAGAGTAAATAATCGAATTGGTTATCATGCTATATGATGGTGAAGCACAATAGCCTTTACCACTCGTCAAGACACGCGTTGTTTTATTCTTCAGATCAAGATAATAAATTTGAGGGTATCCGGTCTGAAAATCTGAGCAAAATATGACATCGCCATTGGGGAGTAAACAGGGTGAAACGTTATTACCTTTATTACTGGTTAATGGGGTAAAAATACGTCTTTTCAGCTTATTACATAACGTTTGGTCATAAAAATAGAGCTCGCTATTCCCCGATCCTGACAGACATAAAACAGCTTGAACACCATCCTGCGAAAAAGACGGCTGCATATTAAGCCCATCATACGAACAAATAACACGCTGTTTTTTTGAATTAAGATCAATTGACATAAGTCTACTGTTAGATCGCGTAAATTGCGAAAAAAACAGGGTTGGAACCCGTGAATGCCAACACGGTGCAACATTAAGCGTATAGCTCTGCACAAGCACACGTTCTTTCATACAGGCATAATCAGCGACGCATATAATTTTATGTTTTGAAGCAACTTGCTTACAATACGCAAGAGTACTCAACATGGGTCCTTTTTCTCCTGTTAAAACAGGAAGTAATTGGTCGGCCATAGTATGCGCATCATAAATCGCTGTCTTATCAGACCAGCTCACTTTTTTATCAAAAAACGAGTTATTGGTCGCCGGATCTTTAAGAGTAACTTCGATTTCTATATTTTTATTATTATTATTTTTATTACTTTTTTTATTCTTATTGTCGTTCGTGATACTTTCTTTTAAGACCAGACATAACGAGATCCCTTGACCTGCCAATTTTGCCATTTTTTCAGCGTCAAGCTCTGTTTCATGTTTTTTTATCTCAACATCAAGCTGATCAGAGAACTCTAAGTCAAACTTCAAGAGTTTTGCTATTTTAATAAGCTCATCACTCTGTCCAATACAAACCATCAAACATTTAACCGTACTATACTGTTTAACATTACTATTTACGGTAAACGAAATATCCCCATTTTCACTTGTTTCTATACGTGTCTCTATACCTGTTTGGGCACAAGTACCTGTATGTATGAGTAATCCACATAATATACTATATATAATTAATCTCATGAGTGCTCCCCATATCAATAATCTTTGTAAAAATAGCTTTTACAAATAATAAAAAAGCTAAGATAGTTTACGCAATTACTGTTGAAAATCTATACGGAATTTTTTGCCCCACAGCGATTTGTCAAATTTGAATTTCATGGCAACGCGTTGAATACTCAAATCATAAATCAACATATTTGAACGTTTAACAATCTCAAAACTTTCAATCGTGCCATCTGGACCAACTACAAAGCTTACAACGCATTTAGTGCCTCGAGGAGCTCCAAGTGGTGGTCGCCAGAGCTTTTGGACTTCTTCTTGAATTTTCTTATGGTATATCGCCTGTTCTTGATCCGATAACGTAAGAAAATTAAACTCTTCGGGCTCGTCTTTTTCGTCTTGATCGTCAGATTCGTCGTCTTGATCGTCAAAATCTTCTAAAAGATCTTCTTCTTGCGCAGCGAGCTTTTGCGCTCGTTCAAGATCTTTTTTCTTCTGTAATTCTTCTTCACGCTCTTGCTCAAGCTCTTTTTCGCGCTCTTCTTGTTCACGTTTTTTCTGTGCTTTCTGTTCTTTTAGGTCTTGCTCTTTTTTCTCTTGTTCTTTTTGCTTTTTCTGTTTTTTTGACAACTTTCCAATATTTATATCGTCGCCATCACTCTTCTCTTTTATTTTTTCAAGCTTTTTGTCGGGCTTCTTCTCAGATTTTTTCCCCGATTTCTTCTCAAGCTTATTCTCAAGCTTCTTTTCTGGTTTTTTGTCAGGCTTTTTTTCGGGCTTCTTTTTTATATTTTTTATATTTTTAGACCCAACACTTACAGACTTTTTATTGTTACTTTTAGGAGATTTAAAAACAATTTTTGTCGTTTTTTTTGAATGCGCGCCAAAAACAATAAAAGACTTTTGGTTATTATCCCGTAACGAGATAGCCAAGACTAAAAAAATTACAATATGAAAAATCAACGAGCCAATAAAATAGTTCTGTGGTATTCTATTTTTCATGCCCGCCCCCAAGCAAAATTATCGAGGATTTCTGGTCGACATTGCAACAAACTTAACCCCCGCTTGTTTGAGTTCATCGACAATACCAATAACTTTCCCGTATTCTACCGCTTCGTCAGCCTGAACGTAAACGGGCAAATCCTCTTTTTGAACAAGCGCTTTTTGGACCGCTTGAGCAAGTGAAGACCGCTCAATAGGATAACTATTAAAAAAAAGCTTATTTTTTTTATCCAGGGTAACAATCAGCTCTTGCTGTGCCGTTACTTCTTTTGATTTCCCATGTGGTAAATCAACGCGTATTGCATTTTGAACCATCGGTGTTGCAACCATAAAGATCAGCAATAATGTCGCAAAAGTATCAATTAACGGCGTAAGCGAAATTTCAGGCATCGGAAATCGTTTCCCACGCTTTTTTCGCAATCTAGCCATGATATTGCCCCCTTATTTTACAAAAACTTGTTTTGCAAGCGTTAAAAATTTATCACTGACGTCACCCAATTGAAATTCAAATTTACGAAGCTCATTTGAAAAATAATGAAATGCAATCAGCGCAGGAATTGCAACAACAAGGCCGCCCAATGTCGTTATTAACGCTTCTGCAATCCCTGGAGCAACGGTTGCAATATCGGTCGACTGCTGTTGGCTAATATCAAGAAACGCATGAATTAATCCCCAAATCGTTCCAAATAACCCAACCAATGGACCAACTGCAGCACAGGATCCAAGCACCGGCAAATACACTTCTTCTTCAAGTAATAACGACCCAGATAACTTTTCAGAAAATATTTCTAGATTTTCAAGATCTTGTTCTTTAAGCACCGTACCATCTTTTTTTGCATTATCAAGCATCAGTCGAAGTTCGCTTAAATTTTCAATTAAGAGCTTGCCACCAACAGACTCTTTATATTCTTTGCTAATACCCACCAGATCGGTAAATTGTCGCACCGTACGTAACTGTTTTAATAATGCTTGCATCTGTTTTGTCTGTTTTCGAAACGAAACAAATTTAAATACAATAATTGCTATGCAAACAACAGAAGCCGCAAATAAGCCAAACAAAACCAGTTTGGTCATAATATCTGTTTGAGCTAATATCTGCCAACCCGTTGAATTAAAAAATGACGTTTTCATTCCGCCCCTTCGAATCAATACCTAATAACTCTATTAATAAAGCTTAACTTCTTGAGTATAAATCAAAAGCAAATCTAAATAAACAATCCCAATAAAAATATCTTTATATACAAGATCTGCACTAAAAAAACAATCGTGTCTTTAAAAAAATCTTACCCCGCTCATCTTTTTTAATATTCTAATTTATTGACAAACAATACTGCACTTACAATGCTTGAAAGCAACAACCCAAGTCCCAAATATTTTTTTACCCCTAGAAAGGAGAGCCTATGGCCGAAAAAAAGAGTGTCAAGAAAATAAAGAAATAGTTGTACTATAAACAACTAAAAAAAGTGTTTTACACAGTTTCAAGCGCCGTGATAGACTGTCTATCGCGGCGTTTTTTCATATTTTTTTAATACGATCAAAAGATCTCATACATAAAACCTTGACAGCATGCAATCCGGTCCTGCATCTTAAGTCAATACATATCTCGCAAAAAGAAAAATTAAAAAAGAAGGGATACTCACATGAATCAAGCTCATATTAGAAATTCAGTTATTATTTTTTCGCTGTATCTTGTAACATTATCCATATTAAACGCCCAAAAACAACCCCATCAAGCAGCTATGCAAGCTCAGATGCAAGCCCAATATGCTGCTGATCTTGCCGAAGCAAAAGCTCATCAAAAGCAGGCTTTGATACGCGGAGAAACACCAGTAGCAGCAGCCCCAATACAACAGCCTGCTGCACAAACTACGCCAACTGGACAACTGTATGAAGAATTTTATGCACCGGGTCATGAACAAGAACTCAAACAAGCTAAACAGGCTGCAACGAAAGAAGTCAAAAAAGAACTCAAACAGTCAAAACGGGCAGAAAAAAAAGCTGCTAAACAAGCCGAGAGACAAGCCGGTAGAAAACAAAAACAATCGCAAGCAAACCCAACGACTGGTCAACCTGATTCATCAACAACTGATGACGCTCAATCAGCCGACACACAAAGCACGAATTAAAGAAAGATCTGCTTATGCACGTATTAAAAATATCCCAGTGCTTTCTCTTTTTTCAAATTATTTTTCACCTACAAACGTCTTTAATTCCGGCAACAACACCGCAAGCACAAACAGCTAGTTCTACACAACCGATCGGGCTAACCCCCGGCAATATTCAAGCACTTCAAGACTTGCCACCAGAACTTCAAGCTCTTTTAGTACCACCAGCTGCCAATATTGGTAAACAATCGACAGCTCCTGTCTCTTCTAATAAACCCACGCCTGCTTCGGTCAGTCAACCAGTAAGCTCTGTACAACTACCACTAGCTCCTATTCCTACGAATCAAGTAACAAGCTCTGTACAACAAGCACTCACACTTGCTCCTGCAAGCTCACAGGCTTCTTCTCTAGAACAAAAGCTCGCTACATATAAACAACAAATAGCTGGAATCAATTCAAAAACTCCTCACCAGCAACAACAACAAATAATTACCGGTTTTATTACTGAAATTATAGAACCAGCTCTTGCATCAAAACAAACAGATCTTGTTATATTCAAAGATATTCAACAAGTATGTACTACAGCAATTCATGCAATAACAACTCAAATATCAGCTCTTTCAAATAAAAAAGATGATCTTGATCGAAAAGTTGCTCAACTGGCAAAAGTTACCGATTTATTTGCAGCAGCACGCAAAATACCCCTTGATAAATTGCAAGAAAAAGTAGCCGAATATCTTCTTCTCTTGGCACAAATAACTCCTGAGCTTCCTGATACGTACGCTCAAGATTTTATTAAAGATTTAAATGCTCTGGTAATAGCAGCTCATGGTCAAGAGCCTGCAAAAATTGCTCTCGTTCAGAATTTGCTCGATAAAACAGCACTAAATCAAACATTCAAAGAACAGGCTCTTGTTCTTCAAATTAAAGGTCTTGTCGGTATTTTAACAGGACAGACAACAACCAAACCAACAGCAACTACAATAGTTTCGCCAGATGAGTTAAAAACTCAACTTGCCAACAGTCAAAAACAGGCGACACTTTTTCAAAAAATAGCATCATGCCAAACTGCCCTTGGGCTCATTAGTAATACCACAACCCAAGCCGACAAAAATGCCCTGATCTCTATGCTCAGCGGGTTCATGAGCTCGCTTTCAACGATGACAAAAGCAGATCTTGCAGCACTTCAAGCTTTATTTGACGCAGCATCAAAAAACCCTTTTTTACTCGCTGCAAATCAGCAAATCGTCATGGGGCGATGGCTTAAAATAGTAACACAAGCGCTTTTGACAATCGATAATAGCAATACGCTTCTTGCCTGTGTTAAAACAGCGCTTGATTCGTCAAAAGATCCGTATACTCCTCAACTCGATACCTGCAATCTTGCTATCGTTCTTGCAACATATCCAGTTCCACCAAACGAACTACAAATAAACGCCCAAAATAAAACAAGTCTTGCAGCAAAAATTCAAGCAAAACTTTTCTATCTCTACACAAATCGCGGCAATAAAAGTTATCAAGAACTTACAACACTCCAAAGTATTTTTTCTCTTGCAAGACTGGTTTCTGCACTTGCAAATATTATCACACCAGAATGGTATAACACGCTGACCCTTGATCTGGCACTCAGCTCAGCAGCAACAAAAACAAGTGTTATTGATCAAATGCCCTATTTTCAAACGATTACACAACAGCTCTCAAGTAAAACCGACCCTTATGAAAAACAGACATTTTTAGCGCGCTTAAATAATATCTTTTTCAGTAGAGCTACGCGTGCTGATACAGAGCTTAAAGATTTTAATACCGTTTTAAGTACACTTACCGCACCGGCATTTGTCAGTAAAAAAATTTTTAATACATCTCAGAATACTCAAATCCAAACCTGGCAGAAAATTTTGACCTGCACGTTACAGCTCTTAACGCCACATACACAACTCAGTCTTCAGAACAGCATAAATCTTTACCAGCCAATGCTTCCAGTAATAGCGCTCCCTGATGCTACCTATGAAAAAACTCTTTTTGGTAAGATACTTACTCAATTATTTAACCTGCGTTCAGGATTACAGAGTAGCGATCTGCTCTTATTAAAAAACTTTTTTACAATGGTACAAAATACCCCAAATCTTTTGGCTGCTAATCAAAAAGATGCGTTTAATACTTGGGTGAAAACTCTCGAAACAACACGTGGGAAATAATTACTTCAGCACCCGTCGCTTGAGCTCTTCGACATCAGTAATACCTTCGTCGATTTGAATCTCATACGCTTTGTCCAAGAGCTTACCCATCTTTGGCCCAGCGGGTATATCATCAAGCAAATGGCGCCCCAATAAAACGGGCGCCTCAGGCTTATGCACAACATTGGCTTCCTGAGCTTTGGCAATAAATTGATCGTATTTATCTTGGTATAATACAAGCGGCTCATTACTTTCACTATTTCTTCCGCGATGGTCAGCAAGTGCAACAAGCCCTAACTGACGCATCGTAACTTCAGGCGCAAGCTTTGCCGCAAGCCGTTTATACGCTCGCGCTCCTGCTCCTTCACGTAATAACATAAATGGCGCAAGATGATAGCGTACTAACTTAGAAACAGCCTTGCTTAAAAAAATATCGTCTGTTATGCGTTTTAATAAACTTTGAGCTGGCATTACTCCTGCGTGATCATGACCATGGCAATGTAAATTTTCATCTGTAGTCATAGGTTTGCCAAGATCATGACATAATGCAGCTATCGTGATTAAAAACTTTTCGTCTTCGTCCTGATAACCATCATACTGGGCTGCAGCATCAAGCGCCTGCATCGAATGCTCGAAAACATCACCTTCAGGATGATAGTCTTTTCTCTGTGGTACTCCAATTAATGCGTATAATTCTGGGAAAATTTCATGTAACCGTCCAATTGCTTCGAGCCAACGAAAACCCAATGACGGTCGTCTTGATTTTAAGCATAACTTTTTTATCTCTTCAAAAATACGCTCACGCGCAAGCGGGCCTGTGTCATCAGATAACGACATAGTTTTACATATTGTAGTAAGTTCTAGATCAGGCTGCATTTCAAAGCGCCCAATAAATTGCATGACGCGAAAAAATCGTAACGGGTCTTGGGTAAATAACGTACTATCAACAGCTCGTAAACGCTTATTTTTGATATCTTCAAGCCCACCGTACAGATCGATAATTCTTAGTTCTTTATATTCATGATATTCATGAAGATTAAGCGCCATCGCATTTATTGTTATGTCTCGTCGTCGACAGGCGTGCTCAAGCGTCATAGTTGGGTCAACAAAAATCGTCGGCTTACGTCCAATGCTATCCCGTCTTGGTAAAGACCAATCGATATCAAGATGAAACAAGCGCAAAACACCAAATTGTTTGCCAACCAACACAACCGTACCAAATTTTTCTAATATACTCTCAAGAATAACAGGATCTAATCCATGAACTTCGATATCAAAATCTTTTAATGGTCGAGCAAGTACCAAATCGCGTACCGACCCTCCAACCAAATATGCCGTCCCGCCCATAGTTTTGATTTCATGTAATATAGGACTAATTTTTTCGAGCATATCTAATAATATTTTTTCATGTTTCATATTTTTCTTTTCACGTATTATTACTTTATTTTATACAGTTTTGAATGGTTATAGATCAATTTAATAACAAAAAATATAAGCGCAATAACCGTAAAAGCAGCGCCACCAAAAAATGTTGCTTCTGGACTGTAATACTTCCACAGCAATCCTGCAACAAGATTAGAAATAATCGTTGCTATCCCGCAAATAAAATTAAATATCCCAAATGCAGATCCTCTGATATCAGACTGTGTCGTATCTACAATAAGTGCATCAAAAACTCCCTGGGTTAACCCAAGATGCAACCCCCATAATGAAACACCTGCTATAAGATGTTGTGGGCTGTGTGCGTAACCAAGAATAATCTCGCTTGTTATTAATACAATAAACCCCGCGATAATAAAAAATAATCGATTAATCTTATCTGAAAGATATCCAGCATAATACGCTGACGCAGCAGAAAAGAAGTTCATCACCATAGCAACCAATGGCACCATGGCAAACGACATTCCCACGGTTGTCGAACGTAAAACTAAAAACGCCTGGCTAAACCGAGCAAATGTGAGCGCCGTTGCAATAATAACAACAAGCCAATAACGTGGGCTTAAATTACCTATCTCTTTATACGATAACGAAAACTTTATATTTTTTGCTATCAGACCGTCATATTTTTTCGGTTCATGAACCCCGATAATTAATAATATAACGGACAAAAAAGCCGGTATTACCGCTATCCAAAAGAGCGTTCTGAAATTATCCGTAAACGTCATGATCGCGATCATAGCAAACAAAGGGCCTATAAAAGCGCCAACATTATCTAACGATTGTCGTAATCCAAAACAAAGACCACGTATCGACGCCGGCGCTAATTCACCCAACAACGCATCACGCGGAGCATCTCTCAGCCCTTTGCCAAGCCTATCGGTAACACGAGCAAACAAAAGCAATCCTACCGTTGACGCAAACGGAAATATAACTTTCGCGCATGCTGACAATCCATAGCCTAATACCGTAAAAATTTTTCTTTTTTTTATAATATCGCTTAAGACACCAGAAAAAATCTTGATCATTAACACAAGCGATTCTGCAATGCCCTCGATCAAACCTATAAAAACAACTCCTATCCCAAGCACCGATGACATATATAACGGAAGTAAACTATTAATAAAATCAGAAGATATGTCCATGAGCATACTGACAAATCCTAAAGCCCATATACTTTTGGGTACTTTTTTGAGCTCTCGGGCTTTAATCTCTGTATTAACAGATAACTTCTCGTGCATGTCGAACTCCCTTTATTTTTTATTGTGATTTTATATACTTACCGTAAACTTTTGCCTATAATCTTTACAATCTTATTGAAATAAAAGAAAAAAAGAGAAATGAGTTTGGGGCTATAGCTCAGTTGGTAGAGCGCATGGATGGCATTCATGAGGCCACCGGTTCGACCCCGGTTAGCTCCACCATACTTCGCTTATCCGGGCTACCGCTCGGCAAGCTACGTATGGCGAGCCATCTCCGCTCTACATAGTTACAGCTTCTCCTACGCAAATAAAAATAGATTGTCATCCTGAACTTGTTTCAGGATCTAATCCTTAAAATCTGATCGATAAAAATTGGGTTATCGCTATGAATTCTCCAAGCAAACTTCGCTTCATCAAATTTCTTATCGCCTTAAGCGTGTTCACCCTCATGTCAACATTGTTGGTATCCAAATATGGGGTAACAACGGGACTTTATATAGCACTGTTAATCTGGAGCTTATATATCCTGAGTATCCCAGCAGCGCATGGCATGATTATTTTTGGAACACCAATACACCTCTTCAGGCACAAACCATTCTTCACACAACCATTTGTTTGGGTCGGTGCGTTTATTCTTAACGCAATCACCGTCATATTTTCACCAACGATCTATGTCCTGACCATCCCAACGCATTTACTATTGTGTATGATCGAAACCCCTTCATGTTGGCTGGTTTTTATATTCTCTGCCCTTGGCACTATGTATCCCGTTTTGATCGGCAATGAAAAATTCTACGCGAATAAATACCTGCATACATTAATCTATCATATCATCAAGCTTGTCGCTCTTTTGGCTTTTGTATATTACGCCCACCCAGAATTAGTAATTATCCTGAATACGCTCAGTTAATCCTTCAAAACGTTTAAAGAATTTCTTCGAATTCTTGCGTTTGTTCATAGCATTCGTTTACAGTTGTTAGTAAGATTTTTTAAACAGTAAAAGTTTGTTGGGTTAAACAGAACGGGAGAGAACCTATATGAAGAATTTTCGTGCGCTATTATTGGCTCTTGGTGCAATTTTTGTGTCCACCCAGTTGGCACACGCTAATGTTCAAGAACTCACCAATAAATTGACGGTTTTGAAAGATAAGCTTGGTGAATTGCATGAGACTTTGACAGGAAAACCAGCTGGTGGTAAAAAGACTGGTGCAGGCAAGGAAAATTTCAAAAGGCTTGCAAAAGGTGTTATTGGGCACATGCCGAAAACATTCGACGATGCCCAAGAACGCTCCACAAAAATGGTGGGGGTACTGAGGGATGATCTAATACCCCAGGTTGAACAAGCTATTGCTAAGTTGCCTATAGGTCCTGATGTGCCCTTCTCGCCAGATGATCTCAAACAAGCCATCTCTGACCTCGATCGAGCAAAGAGTGACCTTAATGCTGCAGTCGCACTTGACAATAAAATGTCTAAAGAAGATTTCAGAAAAACAATCGGAGACATACGAACTCAGCTTGTTGCTGGTATGAATTCAGCAGATCGAGCGCTTGCTATTGCAGAATTACTGATCGCCGAAAATAAATTCCCCGATTTAATGAATGAAATTACTACAAATGAAACCGCTGGCGCTAGAAATACTCTTTATAAAGCTCAAGAGGATTATAAAAATGCTTTCATAAAATGTTTAAATCTCGGGGCCTTATCATTTGATAACATGATTAATAAAGCAATCAAATGGGCTGTTGTTGCGGAAGCTGCACAGCTTGAAACATCGACGTTTGGATTTAACTTTAGCGATAAAGGGAAAGCAAAAGATACTAATGCCACTAAGTATAGCAACCTTGTTTGTAACGAACAATTTGCACCGGCTTTCAAAAAACTGACGAAAGAAGAAGCTCTTGCTTTCGTAGATGTGAAACCGGCGAGTACCTTTGCAGTGGCGTCTTATTCTTTAAAACCAGACCTTCAAGGGTTTAAAGACGGCATTGCTTACATTACAATGTATGGCAAAGCAAATAAGTTTTTCACGAATCCTAATCGATATATAAATTCTGGAGATGCTGATAACGCAGTGGATGCTGCAAAGACTACTTTAGGAAAAACAATTCGCGATTTGTGGTCAGACTTAAAATAAGTCAAGTAAGCTTGTAAAAAGAAGAAGAGGCACGGGTTTTTCCCGAGCCTCTTCTTCTTTTTGTTTTTTCTGTTCCAACCCAACGTAACAATTACATACATAAGAACTTCGACAAACTTCTTCGAATTGTTGTATTTGTACTTTTTATTTGATTAGCCTGTTATAGGAGTTTAAAAAATCCTGTTTGCTAAAAAACAGGTGTTTCAGAAATAAAGGAGAATCTGTATGAAGAATTTTCGTGTACTACTATTGGTTATCGGTGGAATTTTTGTTTCCACGCAGCAAGCACAAGCTAATGTCAAAGAACTCACTAAGAAATTGACGACGTTACAAGAAAAGTTAAATGCTTTGAGTACAGCCTTAAAACCCACAAAAAAGATGATACAAGATCAGGCAGATAAAATGAGTAAAGAACAAGCTAAACAAGCATACGAAAAGAGCGTGGAGAAATTTCCTGGTTTAATTACGGCGATTAATGATGCAAAAGACGAAAACGCTACACTGCCTGCGAGAAAGACTCTTTTTGATGAACAAAGAAATTCTTTGATTTATATGGAAGCATATCTAAAAGCTTCTAGTGGTGACAAAGAAGTGTCATACATGCTCAACGAAGCAATTAAATGGGCTGTTGTTGCAGAGGCAGCATGGTCGCAAGCTGGACAAGGATTTTTCGGAGCGAGTCCAACAAAAAACGCTAATAGTAAAACATATAAAGATCTCGTTTATAAGCGATTTACTCAGGCTCTCGATAAGCTATATACGCTGGCACCAAATGAAGTTGAGGAACTGCAAAAAACTCTTAGCTGGAAGATTCCAGAAGATGGAGCAGATTACCTTACGAAGTATGGAAAGGACACAGATCAGCGATATGTCGCTAAAATCGACATCACAGCAGGAGAAACGGCACGAAAAAAAGTACTGGAACTGATTAATACATTTTTAGAAACTAAAAAGAAAAAGGCTTAACAACAAGCTTGCTGAAATAAATTGTAGTTAAAGAAAGAGGCTCGGGTTTTTCCGAGCTTCTTTCTTTTTTTTTCTTTTTTTGGGCTCATTTTTTCTCAACCCATTATTTCTATTCCAACTCAAAGTAATAACAACACGCTCAAGTACTTTGCCAACTTCTCCGAATTATTGCATTTGTGCATTTTATTCAGGTAGCCTGTTATAGGAGTTTAAAAAAAATACTGTTTGGTAAAAAACAGGTATTCAGAAAAAAGGAGAATCTGTATGAAGAATTTTGCTGTCCTGCAGCGCGCGCTGCTTTTTGTTATCGGTGGAGCTTTTGTATCACAGCAGGTACATGCTAATGTCGAAGAACTTACTGGCAAATTAACGGATTTAAAAGGCAAACTTGGTGAATTAAGCGACGCTTTATCGTTAAAACCTGCTGAACCTGGATCAGATGGTAAACAATCTGAATTACAAAAAGCTCAAGATGAAGCAAATTCTTTGATTGCTGGATTGGACGCTCTTATTAAACAGGCTACAGCAGCAAATGCCGAACTTGATGACGCAGCAGTTGCTTCTCTTATAAGCCAAGCACAAGAGAAATTAAATTCAGCAAAAATCCTAATGCCTCTCAAAAACAAAACCACGTTAAAGCAAATACAAGAAGCTGTAAGACTTGGTACAAGTCTTGCAAAAAGGGCATTAAGTAAAGCAACTGCTGGTTCTACACCTCTAGCAAAATTAGCAAAAGCTGCTTCAGATTTGAAAGAACTCGAAATGCTCATAAATAAGGCTAATGAGCTCGAGAAAGATATTCTCGAAGGTGATAATAAAAAAGAAATATCAGATTTAATAACAAAAGCTTCTCATGCATATGCTGATGCAGAAAATATTCCACTGGATATTTCTAGTGACGCCAAAGCATTTGCAGAGAGAAAAAAATCTGTTGATGCAGGAAAGGATTTTGCACAAGAGGCAATAGACCAAGCTCCACAAGCAAAAAAATCTGCTACAGCGAAAAAACGTTTGAAAGAAGCTGGTAAAAAAGTTCGCGAGCAAGTTAAAGTAGCCAAAGCTTTTAAGACCTATAAAGCTCCCGATGTTCCAGGATCAGCTTCTGAAGCACATGCAATGCTCACAAAATTAATGAAAGGCTTAGATACACGTATAGCTCAAACCACAAAAAAATGTGATGCATTTTCTGGAGATCAAAAAATAAAACTGCTTGCATCTATAGAACGTGCAGAAAAAAGACGTGAATATGCAAACACCTTACTTAGTAGCATTACTCAAGCAAACTACGTAGAACCATTCGCAAATGTTAAGAAATATATTGATTTGGCAAACAATGCCTTAGATGAAATAGATAATGCTATCAAAGCTTCTGAAAAATTAACTGCCGATGAGAACAAGATCGTCAACTTAATTAATGCAATTGAATCAAAAGATGAGAGCCAAGATCGAAAAAACCTTGCGGCTGCTCAAGAAGAATATAAAAATGCTTTCGTAAATTATATAAATCTTAAGGCCTACAATTATTTTGGTGACTTGGTTAATGCTGCAATCCAGTGGGCTGTTGTTGCTGAAGCAACACAACTCGAATGTAAATCGACAGCTCCTAAATTATTTGGGTTTCTTAAAGGATCTGTACAAAAAGACAAAGAACTGCTTGCAAAAAATTACAGCAATATCGTTTATAATCAGCAATTTGATTTGGTCCTCAGCAATATGACAAAAGGTCAAGCTCAGGGTCTGCAACATGAAATAAAGGCCGGCACAAATAAAGGTCTCAATGATGGAATTTATGTCGTTACAGCGTATGGAAAAGATAAGGCTCCTCGATATCTCATGAAAGATTCAGCCAAAGCCGCAGCAACAAATGCAGCAGAAAAATTGTCGGCGCTGATTGATGGAAAGATGAGCTCATTAAAAGACTAACAACAAATCTTAGATAAGAAAAAAGAAGAGGCTCGGGATTTTCCGAGCCTCTTCTTTTTTGTGTCGAATTTTTTCTATTCAAACTCAAAAAAAAATGTATATGCTAACAACACGAAAAAATTAGAGGCGCCGTCGTTTCCCTCCATTCGGCACTGCGTGCCTCCATCGGGACGAACGGCGTCGGGTCCGGGGCGATTTATCCTACGTAGCCACGGAGGGCTTAGTAGGAACGGCAATTTAAGAAATCACGAATTGTATATACGAAAGAAAAAGCGATGCTAGAAATTCCATTATCCGGTATCAAAAAAATCGAAGAGATTGTAAAAGCTGGTAAACCCAATGAATATGTTTCACTCTCACAAGGGTCTATAAAAGTTGGTGGCATTCCAGAACAAGTTAAACAACATGTTGCCGGGCTGTTAAAAACAGACTTGACCGATTATTATGAAAGCTGTTGGGGCTTGAAAGTCTTACGTGAAAAAATTTCGATGGTCTTGTCAGCACGATACAATACAAAAATAACCGTTAACCAAACGATGCCGACACATGGTGCCATTGGTGGTCTAACGCTGCTGTATTTGACGTTACTCAAAGAAGGCGACGAAGTAATTATCCCAGAGCCTGCGTATCCAGCGTATTCGATTTTGACCAAAGCTTCACGCAGCACGCCGGTTTTTGTATCATGTCGTAAAGATAACCCTGATGGGTCTTCGTCGTTTGAGCTTGATGTTGAAAAGATTAAAGCTGCGACAACAGAAAAAACAAAAATAATCGTTTTTTCAAACCCTTGGAACCCGCTTGGAATTGTCGTTCCTCCTGCAATTATTCGCGAGTTGGTCGCATGGTGTGAACTCAAGAAAATTTATTTAATTATCGACGAAGCGTATCGTGATTATGTTTTTGAAGGTGATTACGAATCAGCGATCCCATTGGTGAGTAAATCTGAATGGGTTGTCTGTGTTAATACGTTTTCAAAAAATATGGCAATGAGTGGTTGGCGCATTGGATATTTATTGATTCCGGAAAAATTATCGCCGGTGCTTGCGGGCATGCAGGATGCGTTATTAAATTGCTTAAATAATACTGCTCAGTATGCAGCAATCTTTGCACTTGATCACCCTGAACTGACTGAATCGTTATATAAACAGGTTTTGCTTAACCGTGATATGATGATAAACATGTTACAACCATTGGTCGACCGTAAGCTTATTTCGTTTAATAAGCCTCATGGGAGCTTTTTCTTATTTATCAAAACTGAACAAGCAGACGCGACTGATTTGTGCATGAGTATCTTGAATAACGCTAAAGTTGGGCTTATTCCTGGAAGTAGCTTTGGCCCATCGGGGGCGCCTTTCTTGCGCTTGTGTTATGCGCGTGAGACGGCGGTACTGGAAGAAGGCCTGAAGCGACTTGTTGACTATTTTGGCTAAAAAACCCCTAAATTTTATATAAAAAAGGGACGAAGTTGATTCGTCCCTTTTTTTATTTTGCGCTTTGCTACTTTTTTTACTAGAATCGTCTTGCAATCACGTTTGAAATGTAAAAAAAGTAAAAAAATTACAGGAAGAATATGTATAAAAAGTTAGCGCGTATACATTTTATGGGTATTGGTGGTATTGGTATGAGCGGTATCGCTGAAATTTTACAACTTAAGGGGTATACCGTATCGGGCTGTGATGAGACAAAATCAAGCAAGACGATCGACCATCTTAAAGATATTGGTTGTACGATTATGCATCATCATGATAAAGATCATATCAAAGACGCCGACGTACTGGTGTACTCTTCAGCTGTCCAGCAGGATAGCCCAGAAATTCTTGCAGCGCTTGCGAAAAATATTCCGGTAATCCCACGCGCTATCATGCTTGCAGAGCTCATGCGAACAAAATATTCTATCGCAGTCTCGGGAGCTCATGGCAAAACGACGACGACTTCGTTAATATCACACGTACTGATTGAAGCTAATGAAAACCCAACCGTTGTTGTTGGGGGTGTTTTGAAAAATATCGACGCGAATGCAGTTCTGGGCAAAGGGACCGTACTTGTTGCCGAAGCTGATGAAAGCGACCGGTCTTTATTATATTTAAACCCCACTATGGCGGTCGTGACCAATATTGACGCAGAACATCTTGATACCTATAAAGATATCGATGACATTAAACAGACATTTAAAAACTTTCTTGCACGTCTACCATTTTATGGTAAAGCATTTTTATGTATCGACGACCCGCATATCCAATCGATATTACCATTATCGCATATTAGCGTCGTAAAATACGGGCTTTCAGAAAGCGCTGATATTATGGGCAAAATTATCGAATTGGGTAAAACACAGTCTATTGTTGATGTTTTTCGCAATACCGTTTCACTGGAAACCGGAAGTCGCGAGACACAGTTATTAGGTCGCATCGTGCTGAATATCCCAGGAGCGCATAACGTTCTGAATTGTTTAGCGACAATAGCTGTTGCACTTGAACTTGATATCCCTTGGGAAACAATAGCTGCATCGCTTGCAAATTTTAAGGGCATTGAACGTCGCTTTGAATTTAAGGGGACATTTAAAGGCACAGAAATTTTTGATGATTACGGCCATCACCCAACTGAAATAAAAAATACGCTCATGGTAGCACAAAAGCGAACTCAAAAAAAATTGCATGTTATTTTCCAGCCGCATCGGTTTACCCGAACAGAAAAGCTCTGGAAC
>Ga0207111_10078_pt1 | contig 28123 bp, 20 predicted proteins | sample Alteio_BWMinHeat_71_FD_153577 | JGI IMG/M metagenome (GOLD analysis project Ga0207111, IMG submission 153577) | Enriched cells from forest soil in Barre Woods Harvard Forest LTER site, Petersham, Massachusetts, United States -... | ecosystem: Environmental > Terrestrial > Soil > Temperate forest >... | reverse complement strand
GGCTCTCCAAGGCCCAGTAGATGATCGAGCACACAACGGCGAAGATCCCGGCGCCCACCGCGATCAGCAGTGGGTTCTGCCAACTGGGCTGGCCCGCCGGCCCGTCGGGGTAGAAGGCGTGATTGGCCCAGGTAGGGGAGTTGTCAGCAGCCACAGATGCGAGCCGGGCAATCGTGAGATTGATGCCAAAGGCAAAACTGAGCTCTTTCCCTCTGAACCATTTCGCGAGTGCCGTGGTGACGGCTACGATCATCGACTCAGCGCCCAGGCCTAACACGGTGCGTCCGGCGATCATCACGGGTGCGCTTCCCCTGGATGCGGTGAGCGCCGCTCCCAGAAAGCAGATCACTGCGAAGGCAAGGATGGACTTCTTGGTTCCGATTCGATCGATGATGATTCCGCCAACGAGGAGTGTCAGAACGGCGGCCACGCTGTAGCTGGCGTTGAGCCATCCGAATTGGGTGGCAGAGAAGCCGAGATGGTCGATGAAAATGCGTTCTAATGCGTTGATGCTGTCATAGATGTAGTAGTTTCCGGCCTGGGCCAGGCTGATAAAGGTAAGAACTGCCCAGCGATAAAAGCGGCTCGGCTCGGGACGAGTGATGTCGTGCATTGGGCCCCTTTGAAATGGACGAACGAAACGAAAAGAGTAGCAGAGATCAGTCGAGAGCTGGTAACTGACGGCAGCATCTCGCTGGTAGGGATGCTTCGACTGCGCGATGAGTCGCTTTGCTCCTCACCGCTTCGCTCAGCATGACAAATCACAATTCAACTGCCGACGTAGCGCGCGTAAAGGCTGCGCGCGACCGCGGTGTCGGTGGTGCCTTTGATGATGGCGCGGCCGTCCGGGAAAAGGGTCATCTCGTACGGGTCGTGCCAGAATTTCAGGACGAAGTCGTTGTGCCGGACCATGCCATGAGGCTGAAGGCGGCGGTCCATCTCTGCGAAATCGATGGGGCGTTGGCGCTCATGGATTTGCACCGAATTCCTGCCACAGAGCGTGATGTGCGGTCGGCCTTCACCGGCTAGATGGATGAAGTCGCGTTCACCGCAGGCACGGCAGCCCGTACGGGGCGTCGCAGCCGAAATCTCGGCGTGCTCGTTGGTCCAGACATCGAACGAAAGCAGAGTGCGGCGAAGCGTCGGGGAGTTTCCATCGGAAACCAGAAACTTTAAGGCTTCAGTCGCGGCGATCGATGCCACGAGGTTCACCGCGGAGTTCAGGATGCCCGAGGTTTCGCAGGTCTCCACCATGCCGTGCGGGGAGTCCGGGAAGATGCAGGCCAGGCATGCGGTTTGCCCGGGTACTACATTCAGCGTGACGGCGTAGCTTCCTACCGAGGCGCAGTAGATCCATGGCAAGGATCGCTCGACGGCAAAGTCGTTGATCAGGTAGCGGGTCTCGAAATTGTCCGTGCCGTCGAGGATCAGGTCCGATCCTTCAAGTAGGGCTTGAATGTTCGCAGGCACCAGATCCTCAACTTTTGGCTCAACCACAATGTGCGAGTTGAAGGCGGCGATTTTACGCGCGGCCGCGATCGCCTTGGGGATCGATTCGGCGGCGTCGGACTCGTCGAAAAGGGATTGGCGCTGAAGGTTGCTGGGTTCGACGTAATCGCGGTCGATGATGCGCAGTGTGCCAACGCCAGCGCGGGCTAACAATCCGGCAAGAGCGGAACCGGTTGCGCCGCAGCCAACGATGACTACCTGGGCGGCCTGGAGCCTTCGCTGTCCCGCTTCGCCGATACCACGGAAGAGAATCTGGCGGGAATAGCGATCGTTCTGCGGGGAAGCCGGGCTTGAGTTGCCGATGTTGTGTCTTGTTTCCTGTGCCAAAGAGGTCACCGGTACTGCGCGCTAAAACAATTATTATAAGTGGCTGGGTCGAGCAGAGCTTAAGAGCGTCGGTTTGCGGCGAATGTCAATTCCTAAACCACAAAGGGCACGAAGGTGCACGAAGGAAATGCGATTCCTGCCTTGTGTCTTTCGTGATTTGGAAGAAGAGTTATCCGCTGAAAGCTAACCTCAATACAACGAACCGAACGGGCGTGCGTATCGAAGTCAGAGAGCGCCTGATTCCAAGGACACCTTTGCTGAGACGGTACGCGACATGTCTGACCGCGATGATAATGTTCGTCTGGGCGGCAGCTTCATCGCAAGGGGCGACTCCCGTTTCAGGTGCAGCGACAATATTTTCTTCCGTCGCACAGGATTCGACGGCAGGATCAAGTTACGAAGGGAAAACGGTTGTGGCGATCGATCTGCCTGGTGTGGCGGAACGCGACCGGGATCACCTGCTTGACTTGCTTCCGCAAAAAGTTGGAAGTCCGCTGAATCGGGAGCAGGTTAGCGCCAGTATCCGCGCATTTTATGGGACCGGCCGCTTTGCCGATATCCAGGCGGAGGTCACGTCCTCGGGAAGCGGCGTAGTGTTGGCTTTCGTCACCACGCCGAACTACTTTGTGGGCGCTGTCGACGTTGAGGGAGCGCCCAACCGTCCCAACGCAAACCAGATCGTCAACGCCTCGAAATTCCAGCTTGGAGAGCGTTATGGCCGAGACAAATTGGATCGCGCGCTCGAGAACGTCCGCCAGGTGATGCAGGAGAACGGATATTACAAGGCTCGAGTAACCGCGGAAAGCACGTCCAATCCTAGGACTCAGCAGGTCGATATCCTGTTCCACATCGACGTCGGCCCGCAAGCGCACATCGGGGAAGTGAAGGTGACCGGGACGTCGAACCTATCTTCGGCTGAGGTTCAGAAGATTGCCCACATCGATAGTGGCGATCGTGTCACCGCCGCCCGCGTGACGGGTTCGTTGCAGCGGTTGCGCAAAAAGTTCCAGAAGCAGAACCGCGCCCTGGCTCAGGTGTCCATCGCCGCACAGACTTATCGGCCTGAGAAAAATGCGCTGGATTTTACCTTCCAGATCGATCCCGGCCCGGTGGTACTGATCTCGGCGCGCGGGTATCACGTCAGTCGTGGTGTGCTCAAGCGGGAAATACCGGTTTACGAGGAAAATGCGGTCGACGATGACCTGCTGAATGAGGGTGAGAGGAACCTGCTCGACTATCTACAAACCCGGGGGCACTTTGACGCTAAGGTGGAAATTAAGAAAGAAAATGATCCCCAGACACTCAGAATCATTTATGAGATCGACGCGGGTCCTTCGCACAAACTGGCTCTCATCGACATTTCGGGCAATAAGAATTTTCTGGATACCGCGAGACTTCGTTCCTACCTGCAGATCCAGCCTGCCAGCCGTTTCCTGAGCCACGGCCGCTATAGCGAGGCGCTGCTGAAGAACGATGTTGCGACCCTGGAAGGGCTTTACAAGAGCAGTGGTTTTCGAGCGGTGAAGATTGAGACCAAAGTGGATGATAACTACCAGGGAGCAGCAAACAAACTTGCCGTGCACATCCACATCGAAGAGGGGCCACGAACGACGGTCGGCGAGGTGCATGTTGTAGGCAATCAGAAGGTCAAGACCAGCGACTTGCCCGAGTTGAGTACGCAGCCGGGGCAACCTTACTCAGAACAGGACCTGGCCAACGATAGAGAGCGAATCCTGGGTTACTACTTCGATCATGGGTTTCCCAATGCGTCGCTGGAACTCGCGACAAATCATTCCCCTACAGAGCCCAACCGGGAGGATGTAACTTACTCCATTCAGGAAGGCGAACGCTTCACCGTCGATCAGGTGATGGTCGGAGGTTTGGAACACACACACGATTTCGTGGTGCAGCGCGACCTGCAAGTGCATGCCGGGGAGCCGCTCAGCCAGCGAGACTTGCTGAACACGCAGACCCGGCTCTACGACCTCGGGATCTTTAGCCAGGTGGATGCAGCGGTGCAGAATCCGGAAGGTAACGATCCGCTGAAGAACATTCAGATACAGGTTCGCGAGGCCAAGCGTTACACGTTTACCTACGGACTTGGACTTGAGTTTCAGACCGGCCAGCCCGCGGGCGCGAGCGCTCCGCAGGGCAAGACTGGCGTGAGCCCCCGGGTAGAGTTCGATGTGACACGCCTTAACTTTGCCGGGCGCGACCAGACAATAACGTTCCAGTCGCACGTCGGACGTCTGCAACAGCGCGGACTGATCAGTTACACGGTGCCGAAGTTACTCAACAGCGACAAGTTCAAGCTCATTTACACCATCTTCTACGACAACAGCCTGGACGTTGCTACGTTTACCTCGCAGCGGCTGGAAGGAAAGATCGACCTTCGGCAGCAGTTCGGGAGTGCGGGTACCGAACCCGGCACACGTCCCGGGCCGAACTCAATCACGTATCGCTTCGAGTTTCGCGCCGTCAAAGCCAGCCATTTTGCGACGAATTTTTCCCCGGGGGCGATTGCTTTGTTGTCGCTGCCTGCCCGTGTCGGCGGTCCCGGATTTACGTTTATCCACGATAAACGGGATAACCCGCTGGAAAGTACGAAAGGGGACTACTTTACCCTGGATTCATCGGTGGCGGCGAGTATCTTCGGGTCGCGTTCCGAAACGCCGGAGTCCACGCTACCCACGAATTTTGGCCGGGCACTGGTCCAGTATTCCACCTACCATGCCTTCGGCAAAGGTAAGCCCGGGCGCAGGTTCGTTTTCGCGCGCTCGACGAGCATCGGACTGGAGCAGCCTTTCCAGGGGACGCGAGTTCTGCCGCCCGGCTCTTGCCCTCTGAATTCGGCTGGGGAGCCGACTTGCGTATTCGCCACGATTCCATTGCCGGAACAATTTTTCGCGGGCGGCGGCAACTCCCATCGCGGATTCGGGTTAAATCAGGCAGGACCGCGCGATCCGTCGTCCGGTTTCCCGGTTGGTGGCACCGCGCTGTTCGTCAACAATCTGGAACTGCGTTTCCCGCCGGTTTCGCTGCCTTACCTGGGAGAAGGATTTGGCTTCGCCATTTTCCACGACATGGGGAATGTCTTCACTGCGCCGTACGACATGTTGAAGGGACTGATGAGGTGGCATCAGCCCGATCCGGCGCAGTGCCTGCCCACTAGTACAACGAACTACCTGTGCATTACCAACTTCAATAACTCCGGGTATGATTACACTTCGCATGCCGTAGGAGTTGGCGTACGATACAAGACACCCTTAGGCCCGTTGCGGTTTGATTTCGGATATAGCCTGAATCCGACCAAATATTTTCAGTTAGATACGACTCCAACGCCTCAGGTGGTGACGCAGCAGTTGCGGCACTTCAACGTTTTCTTCAGCATAGGGCAGCCATTCTGATGACAAAAGTTTGCACTAAAGTCACCATCATCGCCGCACTCGTTCTTTCCTGGAGTTTTTCGGGTCGTCCCGCTTTCGCGGGCGAGGTGATCGACCGCATTGTCGCTACCGTGAATGGCCAGATCATCCTGCAGAGTGACTGGAACGCCGCACTGCGCTATGAGGGATTACTGAGTGCGAGGTCGCTCAGCGACTTCACGGATGAGGACCGGCGGGCGTTGCTCGACCGGCTGATCGACCAGGAGTTGCTGGGAGAGCAGATGAAATCGGCGCTGATCAAGCATGCCTCGGAAGAGGAGGCGGCGACGCAAGTTGCGCAGACGCGGCAGCTTTATCCGGATGCCGCCACCGATGATGGCTGGAAAGCGATACTGGCGAAATTCGGGCTGACAGAGAAGGCACTGGTAGCGCATGTGCAGGAACAGCTTGATCTTATGAGGCTGGTGGATGCACATCTGCGTCCCACGGTCCAGATCGATTCCAAGACAATTGAAGCCTACTACCGCGACCAATTCGTTCCGCAGTTGAAGCAATCGGGTGCTGGGGAGATTCCGCTGCAGGAAGTCTCCGCAAAGATTCGCGAACTTCTGACCGAGGAAAGAGTCAGCGAGTTGATGGTTTCCTGGCTGCACTCGCTGCGTTCCGAGAGCAAGCTCAGCGTGCCTGGCGCGCCCGAGCCTAAGGCCGAGGGAGTGCAGACCCGGTGAAGCCGCGTGCCGCCAGAGCCCCGCGCTGGTGGAAATACATTCTAATCACCGCCGGGATCCTGGTTATCGCCCTGCTGGCGGGACTCTGGTACACGACTACAAATTCATTCCAGAACTACGTCCACCAGCGGATGGTCAGGGAAATTGAACGCATTACAGGCGGGCGGGCGGAAATCGGCAGCTTCCACGTTGTTCCCTTTCACTTACAGGCGGAGATCCGTAACATCACCGTGCATGGCAAGGAGTCTCCGACGGAGGCTCCTCTGCTTCATGCCGACAGCGTGGTCGGCCAAGTCAAAGTCATTTCATTTTTGCGCACGCAATTCGGATTTCAGTCTCTGACGCTCGACCGTCCCGTGATCCATGTAGTGATCGGGCCGGATGGCTCAACCACAAACATTCCGTCTTTGCAGCAGCTGCCGACAGGGTCCGGCCCTTCACCTATCGATGAGCTGTTCGCGCTTTCCATCGATCACCTTTCGGTTCGTAACGGCGAGTTGCTGTGGGCCGATCAGAAGATTCCTCTGAACTTCGACGTCCGAAACACGAACCTCGAGATGGATTATTCCTTCCTGCGGGGAAGGTATGACGGTCACCTGGCCGTGGGCAAGGTCGACACTGCGATTCGGGATTTGCGGCCATTTTCCTGGATGACGAGTATCGATTTCAGCCTCGCGCCGACATTCGCCGATATCAAGTCTCTGAAATGGAATTCAGGCCGCTCCTCGATCGAAGCCAGGGGGAGAATCACCAACTTCCGCGAACCACATCTGGATGGCAGCTACGAAGTGAAGGTCCATCTTGGGGAAATGGCGGCCATCGCTCGACGGAACGACTTGCGTGAGGGCAGCGCGGAGTTCAAGGGCAATGGACACTGGTCATTGAAGGAGTTCACGACGTCGGGAGCGCTGGCGATACGGGATCTGGGCTGGCAGAACGAGCAACTCGCGCTCAAAAAGGCAAGCGCATCTGCTGACTACTCGCTCAGTGACGATCAGATCAAGCTGTCGAAGTTGCAAGGGAAGGTGCTAGGCGGCGCCTTTGCCGGCGACGCTGAGGTGGACAACTGGCTGCACAGCATTCCTTATTCTGGGGAAAAAGAAAGAAAGCCGGACCTGCCCCGGATCGGAGTATCACGCCCTTCAGCCAGGAAGGGTGAAAAGATTAAGTTACCCGGAGTGCAGACTGGTGTCGTACACCTGCGGATACGCGACGTCTCCGTCGGCGAGGTTGCTTCTGCCATGGACACTTCAGCACATCCGATGGACGGTTTCCATCCGGCGGGAGTAGCAAGTGGGAACGTGGATGCCAATTGGAAGGGAAGCCCCGGAAATGCCGAAGTTGCCGCCAGCCTTGAAGTCGCTCCTCCGGCTAAACCAGGGACTCGAGAATTACCCATCACCGCTCACGTTCAGGGTAAATATCGCGGGACCAGTGACTCTCTGGAACTCGCCCAGTTCTCGCTTTCCACACCGGCTTCCAAGATCGTCTGCGCCGGAACGCTGGCGGCTTCCTCAAAGCTGCATCTCTCAGTTTCAACTTCCAATCTTGAAGAATGGCGGCCTTTGGTAAAGGTTTTGGGCGGGCCCACCGACCTTCCATTTCAAGTGAATGGCAACGCGACCTTCAGCGGCGCGGCCGGCGGAACGTTTTCCTCACCGAGAATCGCCGGAACGCTGGTGGCGGAAGACTTTGAGTTTACGGTGCCAGCCACCTCACGCACTCCCGAAAAGTCTGTGCATTGGGACTCTCTTGGGGCAAGCGTGGATTTCTCGGCGCGCGAACTTCTGCTCCGTGGCGGCAGTCTGCGGCGAGGAGACACCAGCGCTGATTTCGAGTTCACCGCAAGCCTGGACAAGGGACAACTCACAGAGGACAGTCCATACTCGGCGCGGATCAACCTGCACAACGTGGATGTTGCATCGACTGCTGCGCTCGCCGATTTGGACTATCCGCTGACTGGTACGGCAGACGTAAGCCTGCAAATCAACGGAACGCGCGCTAATCCCCAGGGGCAAGGACACATCCGCGCGACCAATGCCTCGGCATATGGCGAGGAGATTGAAAAGTTCGATGCCGATCTTGGTTTTGGAGGCGCCGAAACTACGCTGAGTAATATTCGTCTGACGCACCAGGATGCGGAAGTAAACGGCACTGCCACCTTCGCGCCATCCGCGGGTGGATTCCGGCTCGATCTTGCGGGCAAGGATTTCGATTTGTCGCGAGTGCGCCAGATTCACATCGACGAGTTACCAATCGAGGGTCGCGCCAACTTCACGCTGCAGGCTTCTGGAACGCTGGATATGCCAGTCATTACTGCGGCAGTGCATGCGCGCGATTTGACCCTGGATCGCGAACTCACCGGCGATCTCTTCCTGGAAGCAACCACGAAGGGGCGGGAGCTCGTGGTGAGTGGCCATTCCCAATTTCCCAAGGGCTCGTTGACGGTGGACGGAACCGTCGGGATGCATGGCGACTATCCGACCAACATCACAGCGCATATGGATCATCTGGACCTGGACGCCCTATGGCGCGCTTACCTCGGCGATCAACTGACGGGTCACTCGGCCGTGGTTGGCAGTGTCACGATGCGGGGACCATTGCGCGACACGCAGCGATGGAGGCTAGACGGGAATCTGACTGACGTAGTCGTCGATGTCGAGTACGCCAAGCTGCACAATCAAGGTCCGGCGCGTTTCACTTATGCGGATCGCGTTCTTCAGATTCCCGAAACGCATATGGTGGGGGAAGGCACCGATGTAACGGGACACGGCGCCATTTACTACGCGGAGGCGTACCGGCTCGACATCGCGGCCGACGGGCTGGTCGATCTGCGCCTGCTCGGTGGGATCGATTCAAACCTTACGGCGGGCGGTCAGGCGACGATCCACGGGACTCTCGGTGGCACGGTGCGAGATCCGCTGCCCCAGGGCACGATCGAGATTAAGAATGGCACCGCCAATTACGCCGGCATTCCCAGCGGCGTGAGCGACATGAATGGCACGCTCCGGTTCACCCGCGATCGCATTTACATCGAACAACTGACGGGCCGTGCTGGCGGGGGCACGCTGGATCTCAAGGGAGAAGCCACCAACTACAATCGGCAGCTCAATTTCAACCTCACCGCTGTCGGCAAAGACGTCAGGCTTCGCTATCCGCCAGGCGTGAGTTCCATGGCCACGGCGGAGTTGCATTGGGCTGGCACGAAGTCGGCCTCGACCGTTTCGGGTGACGTTTTGGTGACGAAACTTGCTGTGACGCCGGGATTCGACTTTGCGTCGTATCTTGAACGCAGCCGGCAATCGGGCGCCATTACCGCGGCCAATTCGCCTCTCTACAACGTGAAGCTCGACGTTGCCGTCCGGACCGCGCCTGAACTCCAGATGAAGACGGCGGTCGCAAGACTTTCAGGCGACGCTGATCTCAGACTGCGCGGTTCTCTCGCGCGGCCGAGCGTGCTGGGACGCGCCGACATCCTCGAAGGCGACGCCACATTTAACGGAATCAAGTTTCGCTTGGAGCGCGGCGACATCACTTTTGCCAACCCTGTGGCAATCGAACCACAAGTGAACTTGCAAGCCACCACGCATGTGCGCAACTACGAGTTGGATGTGACGGTGACGGGTACTCCCGACAGACTGAACGTCAACTATCGCTCCGAGCCGCCGCTGCCGAAGTCGGACATCATCGCGCTTTTGGCGTTGGGCCGGACGAGTGAAGAGTCGGAACAGTTGCAGCAGCAGTCGGGGCAGACACTGTTCAACGACGAAGCCACGAATCTGATCATCAATCAGGCGATCAATCAGGCGGTCGGCAACCGCATGCAGAAATTGTTCGGAGTCAGCCGGATCAAAATCGATCCCCAGGGATTGGCCACAGAAACCAACCCCACCGGCCGTGGTCCGCAGATCACGATTGAGCAGGAGTTTGCCAACAACCTCTCGCTCAGCTACAGCACCAACGTATCCCAGAGTTCACAGCAGATCATCCAGGGCGAGTACTACATCAATCGCAACATATCGGTGCTGGGCACGCGAGATCAGAACGGAGTGGTCAGCTTTGATGTGCGCGTGCGGCGGCGGAAGAAATAGAATTCGGTAAAGCAGATCTCGAGCTCCGCATGACCTTCCCGGCAAGTCCCGCGTCGTATTCCAGCCTTCGGCTCCAGATGGTGGATTCGCAGCTACGGCAGCGGGGCGTTGCTGACGAACGCGTGCTGGCAGCGATGGAGCGCGTGCCCCGCCACGAGTTTGCGCCGGAGCGGTATCGCGGCCAGGCGTATGAGGATCATCCGCTGCCAATCGGGGAAGAGCAGACGATCTCGCAACCATACATCGTCGCGCTCATGTTGGAGGCGTTGAAGCTGTCGCCGACAGATAAGGTTCTTGAGATAGGGACCGGTTCGGGATATGTCACGGCTTTGCTCGCAGAATTGACCGAGAGCGTGGTCTCGATTGAGCGCCACGAGTCTCTGGCGCAGTCGTCGCGCGCGCTGCTGGCGGCACTGGGGTACTCCAATGTGAACGTTGTGACTGGCGACGGCATGCGAGGATTTCCGGAGACAGCGCCATACAATGCGATCGTGGTGTCAGCCGCGGCGACAGAGATGCCTCCTGCGCTGGTCGTGCAGCTGGGCGAGGGCGGGCGCATGATCATTCCGGTGGGATCGGAGGATTCGCAGCAGTTGCGGCTGGTTCGCATGGAAAACGGTCAGCCGAACATTGAGTTGCGTGAGCTTTGCCGCTTTGTGCCTCTGATCCCTGGAGTCGGGTCTTAGGCGCGGTCTGGGTGCTAGGTGTTAGGTCTCGGGGGCTCCACGCCATAAGCGCTTCTATGAGAAGGTCATAAAAGTCAAGGCCGACGTGGCGGCCGGCCTTAATTATTGTTTTCCGAGCTGCATGGGACCTCCGGTGGGTGACTTGGGGAGCTGGCAAGGGCGCCGCCGAAGGGGGCGTTCATCTTGACCCTTGACAGCTCCCCAAGTCACTTACAATCGAGCTCGGAACGAAGCGCAACGCAGTTCAGTTGAGCTTCGTTCCTTAGTGGAGTGGGTTCCGCTTTTTCTCGACAACCTGGTCGGCAGCCATACTCCGCCTCACCGCCTCTGGCATTCTCCACCATCATCTTTTTCGTTTCGGTCCCCGGCACATACACTACGTGGTTCCTGCTGGCGGTCTTGCACCCGACGGTTCCCGATGGATCCCCTCCTCGAAACGATTCTTCCTGCCCGTCGCCGCGCTGAGTCGCATCTTCCGGGGCAAGTTTGCAGCCGGACTGAAGCAACTCTTTCTTCAGAGCAAGCTCCAGTTTCACGGCTCACTCCAGAGTCTGGTCGATCCGCGTTGCGTTCGCCAGTTCCTTCGACAGCTCTTCCAGCAAGACTGGGTCGTCTATGCCAAGCCACCCTTCGGCGGTCCTGAGCATGTTCTGAACTATCTCGCCCGCTATACGCACCGCGTCGCCATCTCCAACCATCGACTGGTGGCGTTCCAGAATGAGCGAGTCTCGTTTCGTTGGAAAGACTATGCGTACGGCGGCAAGCAGAAGATCATGACGGTCTCAGCCGATGAGTTCCTACGCCGATTCCTGATCCACGTTCTGCCTAAGGGCTTGGTCCGCATCCGCCACTTCAGCCTTTTTGCCAACCGCAGGCGCGGCACTATACTCGTTCGCTGCCGTGCTTTGCTTGGCGTAGACGACTGTGCAACTGATACCGAGATCACGACCCAGCTGCGCTGTCCGGTTTGCACCGGTCCCATGCTCGTCATCGAACGGATGACCAGTAGCCAGCTTCATTTCCGCTCAGGCCTGATACTGCCTGATCCACAGAGGTGCAGCCTTGATTCCTCCTGAGATATAGATGACGCAACTTGCTCCGATCAGCGTCGGTCGCAGGCGTGTTCAAACACGCCATGCCTTCGTGTGCTCAACCGGCGGTTCTGCCCACCGATCCGAACTGTTCTTCTGCACTCCGAGACTCCACGGCGGTTTACAAGAAGAGCTCCATGACTCTCTTCGTTCCGGTTTGTTTCTGCAAAGACGGTTCCCAACCTGCACGCTGAATCGAAATCCCATAGATCTCACCGCATCCGCCGCAAACGCTAGCGGCTCAGTTCAAACGACCCTATCGAAACTGCCCCGACGACTACCGACCTATCATCCCCGCACTTCTGCTTCGGGGCAGTCCCGATAGGGATCTATCGTTTCTGACGAACTTCCGGATGGCGGACAATCCACCGCCTCACATTGCCACATTGACATACGAATATTCGAGCAGAACTTCGACTTGGCGATGCTCAAGAATGAGGGATGAAAGGACAATCCGCGCCCTATCGCAATCCCTCCACCAAATAGAGTTGGCTCAGAGCGTTGAAGTAGGAATAGGCATAGGATTTGCCGTCTGGAGTGAATGCCGCATCGATCAAATCAACCCCCGCGGGGTCCGATGGCGCGATTTTATTGAGCAACTCGCGGCGGCCAGTGGCCAGATCCACGCGCATTACATCCGCCGAATAGCTACCGAGCACCCCAACCAGCGCCGAGCGCCCGTCACGCGAGACAGAAAAGATTGCCTCGTCGGGATGGATGCCGGGAACCAACCGTGGCGGTCCCTGACCATCCACGGGATATAGCGCCACGGAATCGGAGAAGCCAAACACGAACTTACCGTCCGCAGTGGGGACGAATCCGCTCACTCCCTCCGGAGAAATCGGGTGTGCAGTTCCCGAATCGATGGCTTGCACGTAGATGCGCGATTTGTGACCCGGTTCCGTGCCGCTAAATACAACATTCTTGCCATCCGGGAGAAAACGAGCGTAACTCCGGTCGATGGAATCATGCGTGATCTGCTTCGTCTCCCCCGGGCCAAGGGCAATCAGGAAAAGCTGACGGGGAATGTGCAAAATAAGGGACGACAGAACCCACTTCATGTCCGGTGAGAAATCGTAACCCACGCCATCGCCAACGCGTTCGGGCGCTGCGCCATCGCTTGCACGGACGTAAACGTCGTAATCAGGTCCGCTATTAGCCCCTTCTTCATTCAACAGCACTTGTCGGCCGTCAGGTGAAATGGCCGAAGCGTCACTCCAATTTTGAATGGTCACATCTTGTTCTCGATCCTGACCAATTCCCCGTACGTAGGCGAGGATTCGAAAGATATTTTGCCCGAGAAGAACGCGCCCATCGCGGGCAATATCGTAGAGGGTTGGGGTGGCCGGAATTCGGTCGACCACACGGGTATGGCCCGAAAGATCGGCGGCCCAGAGCTGAAACTTAGTGCTTTCTTCCGCGCTGGTGAACCATACTTCCTTGCCAGAGGGAGCCCAATTAACCTCTTCAATGGCCGACTGCCGCGGGGACAGAGTCCGATTGCGGCCGGAAGAGTCTACCATCACCACATTGCCAGCGCTGTCTCCCAAGGTGGGATGCTCGGCGAATGCCACCCAGCCTCCCCTGGGCGAGACGCGCACGTTGGTTAACCAGCCGGTGGCGGCCTCATACAGAACGTGGCCGATGGGGTACTCAATGCGAAAGTGTCCGTCCACGTAGTGGGCGACGGCGATCTGGTTGTCGGGGCCCCAATCGGCGTCCACGACATCGTTCATCATGGGACGGGGAGCTGCGCCACTTAGCGGCGCTCTCGCCAGCAAGCCAACTTTGACATTTCTACTAAGGTCTCGTCGCTTCTGGATCAGGAGCATCTCTCCAGTGGGAGAGATGGATTCGAGGTCAGCATCTTTCAGACCGAGGCTTACCGGGGCGTGACTGTCGGGCGCAAGTGAGAAAAGGTCGGTCTGCATCCCGATGTGCGCGGAGCTGTAGATGATAGTTCGCTGGTCGGGTGCGAAGCGGGCAGAAGAGATGAACTCGCGTCCAAACGTGAGCTGACGATAGCTCGGCGGCTCAGCAGGAGGGGCGTTCAGGCGAACGAGAAGCAGCGCCACGGCCGCAACTAGGATTCCGATGACTCCCAGCAGTGCGGGAAAGAGCCAGGACTTTCCCGGTTTTGTCACTGCAGGCGCGGCGGAGCTCGTAGCCGACGCTGCCGGCGATGAAATGGAAGACAACGCCTCCAATGCGAAGGCGATGTCGCGCGCAGACTGGAAGCGATCGGCCGGATCTTTTTCCAGGCAATGGTGAACGATGCGCTGCAGTAGGGGCGGCACATCGCGGCCTGTGGCGGACAAGTCTGGAGGCTCTTCTTTCAGAATCGAACTAATGGTATCGGCCGTCGTGTCGCCGCGAAAGGCACGGCTGCCGCTGAGCATTTCATAGAGCACCGCGCCGAAGCTAAACAGGTCAGAGCGCGCGTCAACAGCGGCTCCGCGGCATTGCTCGGGAGACATGTAACCAAGCGTACCCAGCAGTACGCCGCGGCCAGTGACGGAATCGAGCGTCGCCTCCGCCGACAAGCCGGGAGCACCCAGCTCAGGCATGGTCAACTTGGCCAGGCCGAAGTCGAGAATCTTCACATGCCCTTCTCGGGTGATGAAGAGGTTTTCCGGCTTAAGGTCGCGATGCAAAATGCCGCGATCGTGGGCGGCGGTAAGTCCGCGTGCGGTCTGGAGCGCATAATCGACTGCTTTGCGCACGGGCAGCGGACCGCTGACCAGGCGCGATCGTAAGGTTTCTCCTTCGAGTAGTTCGGAGACGATGTAGGGGGAGTTGTCCTGGCTGCCGATATCGAACACGGCGAGAATATTCGGATGGCTGAGCGCAGCCGTGGCTCGCGCCTCCTGCTCGAAGCGACGCATGCGCTCGGAATCGCCCGCCGAGCCGGCGGGTAATACCTTGATCGCCACTTCGCGGCCCAGGCGTGGATCGCGGGCGCGATAGACTTCTCCCATGCCTCCCGCGCCGAGGGCGGCGAGGATCTCGTAAGGGCCAAGCTTTGAGCTGGGGGCGAGAGGCATTTGCGGGCTAATTATAGAAGGATTGCGAATGAGGCTGTATCGCCCTGCGCGTTGTTTCTGCTCGTGGCCCGTATGGCACAATTCCGACACGTTGCGTTTTCACGCCGCGCGAGGAGTCTCGCGTGCATCCTCGCTCGCGACCACTAGGCTTTGCGACTGTACCCTTCCACTCCCTGTCAGTGCTTGACGAGTAACTCGGAAGTTTAACGACGCACAATCAAGGGGCCACACGTCGGCTTGTGGGAAGCCAGACGTTCCAGTCAGGGCCTGCCGATTTCCGCCGGGATCGGTTGACCGCCTACCGCAAACGAATCGTGCCTTAAGTTGGCGCTTATGGGGTCGGCTCCGCAGGCAAACACTTCTGCCAGAACTGTTGATGCAAAGGCCCAAAACCTAACACCCAAGACCCTGACCCCTGACCCCTGACCCCTCTGTTTTACAATCGACTCGTGCCTGTCCTGCATGACCTGCGCGTAACGCTGCAGATGATCAAGTGGGAGCACTCCATCTTTGCGCTCCCGTTTGCTCTCTGCGGTGCCATGCTTGCGGCGGGAGGATTTCCTTCCGTCCACAAACTTTTGTGGATCGTCGTGGCCATGGTCGCGGCGCGATCGGCTGCCATGGCGTTCAACCGCTGGGCCGATGCCGCGATTGATGCTGCGAATCCGCGTACCAGCACGCGCGCCCTTCCGGCCGGGCATCTGTCGCCGGGCTTTGTGGTTACGTTCGTCGTGGCTTCGAGCCTGGTTTTTGTGCTGGCGGCCAGCCAACTCAATCGTCTTGCTCTGATGCTTTCTCCCGCTGCACTGGCCGTGTTGCTGCTCTATTCCTACACCAAGCGAGTGACTCGCTGGTCTCACATTGTGTTGGGATTTGCACTTGGTATCGCGCCCTCAGCGGCGTGGATCGCGGTGCGCGGATCGCTTGATCCCCGAATCTTGCTGCTGACCGCCGCCGTGACATTCTGGGTCGCGGGATTCGACGTGCTCTATGCCTGTCAAGATTATGAATTCGATCAGCAGGCGGGATTGCACTCCATTCCACAGTATCTCGGTATTCGAGGGGCGCTCTGGGTCGCCCGCGGCTTTCATGTAGCTATGGTGGGATTCCTCGTCACACTTCTGATCGTCTTCGGAATGGGGAAGCTTGCGGTGGTCGGCGTCGGAGTCGTGATTCTCCTCCTGCTATACGAACACTCCCTGGTGAAGGCCAACGATCTTTCCAAACTCAACGCTGCCTTCTTCACGATGAACGGTGTGATCTCGGTGCTGTTCTTCGTCTTTGTGGCCGCCGACCTGCTGTGGAAGAAATAGCGCGAGTCGATTTCCGATGCGAAAAAAATTGGCGCAAGCAAACTTGATTGCATGCGCCAAAACTCATGAGCCGAACAGGTTCTACTGATTTACCCGCAACAGCATCATCGTCCCTTTCTCGATCTTGACGTTGTTTTTTTCCGAGGTCAGTAGCGATCCCTGCTGTGAATTCTGCGAACCTGATTCCAGCCTCAGGTCAGACATGCCAATGACGCCCTGGGTATTTCCGGTGATCGGCGGTCGCGCGTCTCCCTGAGGCGAAGATTCGGACGAGGCGCCTGGAGGATAGTTCTGCTGAGACGATGGGCTTGGGCTTGCTCCTGAGGCTCCCGCTCGCGAGCCAGCCATCGGAGAGCTTGCGGAGCCTCCACCGGCGGCTGAAGGTGGCGCATCCGGGGCCGCCGCGCCGCCTGAATTGTTCGAAGGCGGGGCGATCACGGCCTGAATCGACATCGGCAACTGCATCTGGTCGCCCTTTACCACTGCGTGATCGAAGGCGATGCCAAGTTCGGACTGCTTCTGTTCCTTGTTGCGCGCCTGGACTTCGGTGACATGCCCGATCACCTTCGTGTCTTTGGGCACGAGCACATCGCCGCTATTGGTTTTCATGTCCTGCGTTACCGTGGCGACTACCTCGTCACCCGTTTTCGCCTTCTTGGCATCGACGGTCTTGGACAACTGCACTGGAATCACGCTGCCCGGGGCAATCTTGAGGGCCCCCGAGGTTTGCTGCTGATTCGCGGTCGGTTGGGCGGAAGATTGGCCCTGCTGCGTGGGCTGGTTGGGTTGTTCGTCGGAGCGGGGAGTTTGGGTGTCGGGGCTAGGTGGCGGCGTTTGCTGCGTGAGCGCGGCTCCGCACAGCAGGGTCACCGAAAACAGTGCTGCCAGAATGCTTCGCATGATGATTTCCTCCGTCTGTTGAATCGGCGCGCAAAGGATTACTCACATAGATGCCATTTTGCTTGCGCAGGATGGGCGGTGATTCTCATCTGGCGACAACCGACTTCCATTTTGTGGCATCGGAATACCATGATTTCACGTGTCTTCTTTGCAGCCCTTCTGCTCTCGCTAAGCCTCGGTGCCGCTTGCACGAATCAAAATCCCGACCAAATCCGGCAGAAGACCGCCGAAGAAACCGCTGCCATCAAGCGGGACACCAAAGCCGTTGCCCAGGGCGTAAAAGAAGGGCTCAGCAACAAGAAGACCGTCGATCTGAACAAGGCTTCAAAAGATGATCTGGCGTCATTGCCCGGAATCACTTCCCAACAGGCCGACCGAATTATTGCCGAGCGTCCCTATGCGAGCCCCCACCAACTGGTGACCCGCAGCATCCTCTCCGAAGACGAGTACAGCCAGATTCAGGACCGGGTGGTGGTGAGCCGCTGAACGTTGTTGGATGAACCTGGCTCAGATGAACAATGTTCAAAATCGAAGGAAACCCCGTTCCTTGGTATCATCAAACGGATGGGTTCCTTGCACGATTTCCAGACAGATGATCCCCGCCTGCAACCGATCTGCGACAAGGTGCTGGCCGGTGTACGTCTCAATGCCAATGACGCTCTGGCGCTTTACCGTACCGGCGACATCCTTGCCGTTGGTTGGATGGCCAACACCGTGCGCGAGCGCATGCACGGTGACAAGACGTATTTTAACGTCAACCGCCATATCAACCCCACGAATGTTTGCGTGGCCGCCTGCCGGCTCTGCGCCTTTGGACGGAAGAAGGACGCGCCCGGTGCGTACACCATGGCGCTGGAGGAAGCGTTTGAGACCGCGGCCTCGGGATATTCGGAGGCGGTCACGGAGTTCCACATTGTCGGTGGGCTCCATCCGGACCTGCCGTTTCAGTATTTCCTGGATCTCTGTGCTGGCCTGAAACAACGTTTTCCGCAGGTGCATCTCAAAGCATTCACGATGGTGGAAGTTGCGTATCTGTCGCGGCGGGCAAAACTGTCGATTCGTGAGACCCTGGAGCAACTCAAGGCCTCAGGCGTAGATTCGTTGCCGGGCGGTGGCGCGGAGATTTTTGCGGATCGCGTGCGGCATATCATCTGCGACCACAAGATTGACGGCGACCAGTGGCTGGAGACTGCGAAGCTTGCCCATCAGATCGGGCTGAAGTCGAACGCGACTATGCTTTACGGCCACGTGGAGAATGATGAAGACCGCGTTGACCATCTGCTCAAGCTGCGTGCCTTGCAAGACGAAACCGGCGGCTTCCAGACGTTTATTCCGTTGGCCTTCCATCCTGACAACACGCCGTTGCAGCATCTGCCAAAGACCACCGGCATGCTCGATATCAAGCAGATCGCGGTCGGCCGGCTGGTGCTCGACAACTTCCCGCACATCAAGTCGTATTGGCAGATGATGACCTCCAAGATCGCGCAAATCTCGTTGCGCTTCGGCGCCGACGACATGGACGGCACAGTCATCGAGGAAAAGATCTACCACGACGCCGGGGCGACCACTCCGCAGGGCATGCGACGCGAAGAGTTGGAGCGGCTGATCCGCGCGGCCGGGCGAGCCCCGATCGAGCGCGACACGCTCTACCGCCCGGTCACGAGGACGGAGACATCGGTTACGGTCGCGGTGTAGGTCGTGTGATTCATTCGGCGTAGAATCTCCGCGTATGCGGAAGTGTCCTCGGCTCCTTGCATCCCTGCTCGCCTGGACTCTTGTATCGTGTTGTCACATACCTTCAACGACCTCGGGTTTGGCAATCACCGAAAAGCCACTATGGGCGACCGATCTCAGAACTGTGGGCTTCGCGGGGGAGGAATGGCACACTCCTGCCGAGTTCGAGGCCGTTCGACAGATCGCTTTTGGAAGTAATGACGAATTAGTGGTCGCAAGCGACAGCGGCCCTTTTACAAAGCCCAACCACGTTCACCCGTTCGCTTTAAACACGAGGGAGGGGAAAGTCGTCGCCAAAGCGGAGTGGGAATCAAACAGCTGGCCTTTCTTATTTGCAACTTCGAAGGGCGAATATGCAGTCGTTACCACCGAGGGGATGGAACTCTTCGCATCTGGCCTCCAAAAGACTGAGGCACTGTTTCCTGATGCTGCCGCCGACAAGGCTTCGCCGGACGGTCGCTACTTGGCGCTCAGTAGAACCATTCCAGGCCATGGAGTAATTTACTTCCTCGATGCAACTACCCTGAAGCCAACTGGGACTGAGATCCGCGACACGTACGCCTGGTCAGTCGGAGACAATATCATCGCCGCCACCGCAACTCGTTCGGGCAAAACTATCGTGGAATTCGACGACGGCCGGCGCTCTGCTGAGTATCAAAGTGAGTGTGGTGCGTACGTCCGCAATTCGTTGCCGAGAACCTGGTTGCTCTTCTCGGCTGCGACGGCGTGGAGGTAGTCTCAGTTTCCGGAACCAAAATCTTTGCCGAGGGTCTAGCGGGAGGGCCGAGCTACATCGTTGCTGCTTCACGCAATGCGGGCCGATTTGTGGTTTCGCAGAAATTCGAGCGGCCAGGAGATCCGCCAAGCATGTGTGCGGAGCGCTTCACGGTTTTTGACGTTAACCTGCGGCGTGCGATTTTCGTAACAGAAAGCTACGACCTTAAGGGACCTTAAGGGATTGTCCGCGGGTCACTCCTCAGGGTATGCTCTTTCTCCTGACGGCACCTTGCTAGCTATTAATTCGGCTGGAACAGTACGGCTTTTCGCCCTCCATTAACGGCGGACCCCGGCCGGTCACACGCACTGAAACCTCCGTCACAGTTGCGGTCTGAATCGTTTTACGTCAACTTGTAGCGTGAGCGCGGCGGCTTCGTTTCGTTACTCGGTTGCCCTTCGCACTCCTTCCGGCGGAGTTCGCCATGGCGTGCCGCAAGAGCAGATTGACCCGCGTTTGGTAACCGCGGCCGTACCCCTTCAGCCAAGCAAGAACGTCGGTGTCCAGTCGAATGGTTATGGCTTTTTTTGGCGGGCGATAGAACTTGCCGACCTCCGCGCCGCTCCAGTCCAAGACGACGGGGATATCCGAAAAATCAATGTCCTCGTCCTTCATGGCTGCGATGGCGGCGATGTCTCTTTTTTGCTGCTTGCTTAGCTTCTTCATAGGTTCTCCGTTCATGCCGCGTTGCTGCGCGCGCCGATATGAATCTTATGACTTCTTCACCAGCACGCTCAAAGCACGTGTAAACGACGAGAAGTACGGCAGCCGTTGCGATCGATCCCAGCGTAATCCAGCGCTCTTCCGCGTCCGTTGTTTCGTCGCGCTGCGTCAATGAGTTGGCGTCATCGAATACCAGGACCGCGGTTTCGAAACGGACTTTGTGCTTCGCCAAGTTTCGCTGATTCTTCGTTTCGTCCCATTCAAAGCGCATGGCGGCGCCAATCTTGCAAGCTCGATGTTAAGCGAGAGAATGCCTTATGTCAATACAGTTGTACATACAACGATCCGGACGGGAAGTCATCGAGCTGCTATACGCCAAACCATTCCGGTCACACGCGCTGAACCCTCCGTCACATCCTCCGCATTTTTCTTTTTGCGCGCTGCCGCTATACCCGCGCTTACAGAGGATTTCCCGCCGACTTTCGGAAAGCGCGAAACACTGAGCGCGGCTCCAGATTGTTTTAGTGAGATGATCGCTCGGCAGTCAATTTGTGCAGTTCGTCGGCCGAGGTGTTCAGCAGATTGCGCAACACCGCGACCTCGGCGGCGATGCCGGTATGCAGCGCGGGACCGAGGTCGGGCGCAAACAGAGGAGAGTGATTCGAAGGCAAAGGATTTCCCGAGGCTTTGGCCTCGGCGAATTTCCCGGGATCGCCTCCTCCGAGGCTGAAATAGAAACCTGGAACGCCTTCCTCCACGTAGTAGGAGAAATCTTCTGAAGTTGTGATGGGCTCGGCGATGACAACATTATCTTTACCCAGTGCCGCCTCAAGGGGCGCCCTTAATCGCTGGGCCAGCGCGGGATCGTTATACACCGAGTCGTCACCCTGGTAGCGATCGATCAAAGGTTCGCGGGGAGCGCCGGCTGCAGCGGCTTCGCCTTTTGTGATGCGTGTGATGGCAGCAAGAATCTGCTTGCGTACGTCCTGTTTGTAGGTCCGCACGGTCAGCCCCATTTCCGCCTGGTCGGGAATGATATTGTTCTTCGTTCCTGCCCGGATATAGCCGACCGTGACAATCGCCATCTCGCCCGGCTTTACCTCCCGGGAAACGATCGACTGCAGGGAGAGAATGGTTCGCGCTGCAATCACGATGGGATCTATCGTCGTGTTGGGCGACGCGCCGTGCCCACCCTTGCCGTAGATCGTGATCCGAATCGAGTCAGCGTTTGTGTTGTAAACGCCGGGCGTAACTCCTACTATGCCCGCCGGAAACGTGTTTCCGACGTGCAAAGCTACGGCCACATCCGGTTTGGGAAAGCGCGTGAACAAGCCATCGTTGATCATGACCTTCGCTCCCCCGAAGCCTTCTTCGGCGGGCTGGCCAACGAGCATGAGCGTGCCGTGCCAGGTGTTCTTGCTGTGTGCCATGATCTCGGCTGTGCCCAGAATCGCTGCCATGTGCAGATCGTGGCCGCAGGCGTGCATCACGGGAACGTCGCGTCCCGCGTCATCTTTCATGTGGACTTTACTGGCGTAGGGCAGGCCAGTTTTTTCCTCGACAGGCAACGCGTCCAATTCGGTGCGCAGCATGATGGTTGGACCGGAACCATTTTTCAGAATAGCGACGACGCCAGTCCCGCCAACGTGCTCGGTGACGTCATAGGCGCTGCGCAGGTGAGCGGCCAGCTTCTCGGCAGTTTGCGTCTCATGGTTCGACAATTCGGGATGCTCGTGCAGATCGAGATAGAGTGCGTGAGCGTCGGGATAAACGGTGTCCACTTCTTTGGAAGCCGGAGTCTGAGCAATCGACACCGCGCCGAGGAGACAGGTCAACAGAATTGTGTAGCGAATCATGGCAGGGCATCATAAACGGCTGGAAGAAGAGGCTGCAAACCTTTGACCGAAACTGGGAGTTCTACCTGTCAATCCCTAACTAAATTATTGTGTCTGGTCTGCCCGATTTCTGCGTTTGCCTTCTTCACACCGGGTGTACAATTCGCTTAAGAAAGCACTTGGTTGCGCGACCTTCGTACAGCAAGGCCGAGGCGCTCATGAACGTTCACGTCAGTTACCGTCTTCCTAAAATTCCCGCCGTAGAAAAAGATGTTCAACACCAGATCGAAAAACTAGACAAGAGGCTGCAGGTGTTCCGGCCTGAATTAGTGCACCTTCGGGGCGTTGTGGAAGACGTCTCGCCCAAAGAGGGCACCAGTGTTTCATTGAACCTGCGATTGCCCTCGGGACAGATGGCTGTGCAGGCTAAGGCTCCGACGGCGGCAGCAGCGGTGAAGACTGCGTTCGAAGATCTGCTGCAACAACTCAATAAGCATAAGGATCTGCTGCGCGCATCGCACAAATGGCACCGCGGACGCCGCGGCAACAGCGCGCGTTCTGCGCCCCCCGTGCGGGAAGTTCCATTTGAGGAGACACTGGCAGTCGTATTTCCCGCCACGATTTCCGCGGACGATGTCCGGTCGTACGTAAACGCGAACCTGGCGCGCCTTGATCGCTTTGTCGAGCACGAGATCTACTTCCGTGAAGCGCAGGAGACTATCGAGCCCGGCTCGATTTCCAAGGAAGAAGTGATCGACGAGGCCATCGCCGTTGCCCTCGGCGATGGGCAGGAGAAACCCGAAAAACTGGCGCTGGAGCCCTGGCTCTACCGCCTGGCTCTTCGTGCTTTAGACGAACTGTCGCGCACCGATGAGAGCAATGGGAATGCTGTGCACCTGGAGGAATCGGCGCGGCGGCCGAACGTGAAGGGCAGTGACGAGCCGGAATTGCAGTTCCATCAACCCGATGAATCGATTACGGGAGCAACCGTGATTGCGGACTCTCGCATTGCCACACCGGAACAAATCATGGCTTCGGATGAACTGCTTCGGCTGATCGCGTCCGCGCTGCGCGATCTGGGGTCGGGACCACGCGAGGCGTTCATCCTTCATGCGGTCGAGGGCTTCAGTGTCGAAGAGATTGTGGCCATCACTGGCCAACCGGCGGATCGGGTGCTCGGCTTCGTTTCCGCTGCGCGCGAACACCTGCGCAACGCACCGGCACTGGCCAAGCAGTTCGAAGGCCGGTTCGCATCAACTGGCGCAGCCTAATGCAAATTATCAATCTGTGGGGAGATTCCATGAGCATGACTCGCGAACAAATCCGTGAATTGGCTGAATTTCAAGACGAGAATTCTTGCGCTGTCAGTTTTTATTTTCAACCGTCCACACCGCGCAATAAAGCACACAAAGAAGACACCATCCTCATCAAGGATCTGGGGCGCGAGGCGATGCGCGCGCTCGAGAGCAAAGGCAGAAAAGACGGCGCACGAGCCGACATTGACCGCGTCGTGCGGCTCTCCGGGGAACTGCGCAGCAATGGCACGCATGCGAAAGCGGTTTTTGCGTGTGCGGCGCAAAATGTCTGGCGGGAATACGAGTTGCCTCCGACTCTGAGCGGCACGCAGCTTTTTGTCGACCGCCATTTTCATTTGAAGCCTTTGGCGCATTTGCTCGGAGCGTCACCTCTTCTCGCCATTGTTCTTCTAGACAGACATCGCGCCCGCATCTTCGATCTTCGCCTTGGCGAGCTTACCGAACGCGAGGACCTCTTCCATCCGCTACCGCGGCGAGGACGCAGCGATGGTTTCGCCGGATATGAGGGCGGCCATGCGCAGCGCCGTGTCGAAGATGAAGTGCGCCAGCATTTCAAGCACATCGCCGAAAACTTGAAAGAGTTGATGGAGAAGGGTGTTTTCGAGAATTGGATTCTGGCCTGCCAGGACGCCCACCGCCCGCTGTTCGAGCCGCAGCTCCATCCTTATGTAAGTGAGGCGCTGATCGGGCGGTTCCATGCCGATTTGGCGCGCGCAACGCGAGACGAAATCCGCAGCCACGCGCAGCAGATTGTCGAGCAATGGCAGAACGAGCGCCGTCGCGATCTGGTCAACCAGGCACTCAGCCATGCGCGCAGCAACGGTCGGGGCGTTACCGGTCTTCGGCGCGTCTTGCGGTCCCTGGAGTTGGGAGAGGTGCAAACCCTTCTCGTCGGAGAAAATCTGCAGGGCCACGCCGTTGAGTGCACCGGTTGCGGCCACATCGACGCCCATCTGGTCAGCTACTGCCCTGTCTGCGGGCGGGCTACGCAGGAAATCGTGGATGTCGGCGAAGCGATCCTGCCGTGGGTGGTCCGACGCGATATCGAGACCTTCTATGTGAAGGATGATCCGGAGTTCGACAAAGTAGGGAATATTGCTGCCCTGCTTCGGTTCCGGACAGAAAGGGTACAACCCATCAGCTCGACAGCCGCCGAGCGCCTGCAGCAACAGGGGGCGGAATATCCAGGCAGGCTTCGCCGGTTTGCCCGAAGGTAAATTAGGATTTTCAGTGCAGCTTCCAATCGGGACGGGGGCCGAGCCCGTCCCTCGAGTGAATTACGAGTCCTCTAGAAGTTTCCTTGTCTGACTGCGCACGGTGTCCTCCGTGGTATTCTTCGCCTTCTGCGTTTCATTGACCGGGGAGAACTCATGACTTTCTCACGCCGTGATTTCGTTAAAACATCGGTGTTAGGTGCCGTTGCCGGAGGTGTTGCAGGCCGGGCAATTTCAAGCGTCGCGCAACCCACTCGGCAGGGACATGCCTCCGAAAACGATTCGGCGAAGCGGCCCATCATCATCTGCGCCCATAACGGCCACGCTTACGTGGAAGCGGCGTACGCTTTTCTCAAAAGTGGCGGAGACACGCTCGAGGCGGGAGTCCGCGTGGTGAAGGGACCCGAGGACGATCCCAACGATGATTCCGTCGGTCTGGGCGGCCTGCCCAATGAAGAGGGTGTCGTCGAACTTGACTCCTGCTGCATGCACGGGCCTACTCGCCGGGCTGGTTCCGTGGGTGGCGTTCGCAACATCAAGAATGTTTCGATGGTTGCCAAAGCCGTCATGGAACACACCGGGCACGTCATGCTCGTGGGCGAGGGCGCAGAACGATTTGCCGTGGCCATGGGCTTCCCGCGCGAGAACCTGCTGACCGACCGCTCCCGCAAAATCTGGATGTTGTGGAAGGAGTTCAATTCTGATCGTGACTGGTGGGGCCCAGGCATCGCCGATCCCCATTGGCAAGCGCCCAATCCGGGTTCCAGGCCACGGGCGGACTTGCTTCGTGACCGCATCGATGAGCTGAAGCAGCGCGCCGCCGATCTAGGCATCGAACAGGAATTCCTGCTCTCTGCTGTGCGCCGTGTGCTGTTCCCGCCGACCGGCACGATCCACTGTTCTGTGTTGAATGAAAAGGGAGAAATGTCCGGCATCACTACGACCAGCGGGCTTGCTTTCAAACTGCCCGGCCGTTGTGGAGATTCGCCAATCATCGGCGCTGGCTGTTACACCGACCAGGACGTCGGCTCCGCCGGGGCGACAGGCAGTGGGGAAGAGAACATCAAAGTCGCGGGCGCGCACACGATCGTGGAGAATATGCGGCGCGGCATGTCTCCGCAGGAAGCCGGGATCGATGCGCTCAAGCGCATCGTACGCAATTACAACGGTGACATGAACAAGCTGCGCTTCATGGACATGATTTATTACGTCCTGCGCAAAGACGGCGCCTACGCCAGTGTGAGCCTGTGGGAGGGATATTCGGCCGGCAATCCGCATAAGTTCGCGGTACATGACGGAACATTGCGGTCGGAAGTGGCAACGCCTCTTCTAAAGGGGTTTTCGCAGGAATGGCCGCCATTCCCAACAATTCCGGAGGAACTGAAGAAGGATTCGGTGTATCTGAAGTAGTTGCCAACGAAAACGGCGAACGACTGTCCTACGAGAATCTGACCTTGAAGTCTGGATTCTTTTCCAGATGGATGCTGTCGACGAACCGTACTTTCCCGGTGCGCAGAGTCATGATCACCGAAGATGTCCGTGTTCCCTCGCCGAAGAATCGCACGCCCTTCATCAGCGCGCCGTCGGTCACGCCGGTCGCGGCAAAGATCAGTTGTTTGCCCGGCGCGAGGTCCTCGGCTTCATAGATGCGGTTCTTGTCTTTGATTCCCATGCGTTCCAGGCGCTCTTCCTGCTCGGGCTTCACGACTAAGCGGCCCAGCATATAGCCGTTGAGACAGCGGACCGCCGCTGCGGTAATCACTCCTTCCGGCGCGCCACCGGATCCCATCACCGCGTGTACGCCGGTTCCGATGACAGCGGCCGCGATTCCGGCCGAGAGATCGCCATCACCAATCAGGCGAATGCGAGCGCCTGCCGCGCGGATATCCGCGACCAGCTTTTCGTGGCGCGGGCGGTCGAGCACCATCACCACCAGATCTTCGACATCGCGATCCAGCCGGCGCGCGATGTTCTTGAGATTGTGGGAAACGGGAGCGTCAAGATACACGGCATCTTTGCACGATGGCCCGACGACGATTTTTTCCATGTAGCAATCGGGCGCGTTGAGCAAGCCTCCGCGCTCTGACGCAGCCAGCACTGTAATCGCTCCGGGAGCTCCGGTGGCGCAGAGGTTCGTCCCTTCCAGCGGATCGACGGCGATATCAACTTCGGGAACTTCGGTGCCGTCGGGGAATTCGGCTCCCACCTTCTCCCCGATATAGAGCATGGGGGCTTCATCGCGCTCGCCTTCGCCGATGACAATCGTACCGTGCATGGGAATCGAATCCATGGTCTTTCGCATGGCTTCGGTGGCCACCTGATCGCTCAGCTTGCGCTCGCCTTGCCCCATGGTGTGGGCCGATGCAATGGCTGCGACTTCGACCACGCGCAGGAATCGCGCCGCGAGGTCACTTTCAATATTTTCTCCGTAGGTGCGGGCTTTTCCTTCCGGCCGGGTCTGGGTTGCCATGCGATCTCTCCGGGCGCTCCAGAAATGTTACGCGCCGGGGTGAGACTATATCGCACTCGCGAATAGAATGAAAATACAGGATTCACCCAATCGTTTTTGTCCGCCGAAAGATCGAATGCGTTCGCCATCGGTGAGCATGGTATCCTCCTATCCCTGATCCGAAGTCGCTCTTATGCCCGAGAAGCGTCCGCTAACTTTCCTCTGCATCACGACCTACGAAAAAGGGCAGGAGTTCATGCGCGAGTGCAAGCGCCAGGGATGCCGGGTGCTCCTGCTAACGGCCGAGAAACTGCGTAACGCAGACTGGCCTCGCGAAAGTCTCGACGATACTTACTATCTTCCCGATGAAATCCCGCTGGCCGACATTGTGAAGGCGGTGACGCATCTCGCGCGCAACCAAAAGCTGGACCGAATTGTCGCGCTTGACGAATTCGATATGGAAACGGCTGCGACCTTGCGGGAGCATCTGCGCATCCCGGGGATGGGTCTCACCACCATGCGGTACTTTCGCGACAAGCTGGCGATGCGAATGCGGGCCCTGGATCGCAACATCCGCGTGCCTGACTTCGTTCCGGTTGTGAACCACGGAGATATTCAGTACTACCTGGATCATGTGCCCGGACCTTGGGTATTGAAGCCGAGGCAAGAGGCGTCCGCAATCGGCATAAAGAAGATCCATGCCGGGGAAGAATTGTGGCCGGTGCTCGATCAGCTCGGCGACAAGCAGTCGGCATATCTGCTGGAAAAATTTGTTCCGGGAAATGTGTACCACGTCGACTCGGTAGTTTCGGAAAACGAGGTGGTGTTCTCGAACGTCAGCAAGTACGGCAAGCCGCCGATGAACGTGGCTCACGGCGGAGTGTTCACGACCTTCACTGAGGAGCACGGAAGCGAAGACGATTCGGCTCTTCGTGCCATCAATCTTGACCTGATTGCTGCGCTCGGACTGCTGCGCGGGGTGGCGCACGCGGAGTTCATCAAAGCGCAGGCCGACGGCGGGTTTTATTTTCTGGAATGTGCGGCGCGTGTCGGCGGCGCTTA
>Ga0207111_10077_pt1 | contig 28339 bp, 24 predicted proteins | sample Alteio_BWMinHeat_71_FD_153577 | JGI IMG/M metagenome (GOLD analysis project Ga0207111, IMG submission 153577) | Enriched cells from forest soil in Barre Woods Harvard Forest LTER site, Petersham, Massachusetts, United States -... | ecosystem: Environmental > Terrestrial > Soil > Temperate forest >... | reverse complement strand
CGGGGCGAAAGTTTGTTTTGGAACAACTTGCCCCGACAAAACCGGTGTGACCGTTTTGGGCTTTGGCGCAAGCGGGGGCGGTGCAACCGTTGCCGGCTTTAGTTCCGAAGGCGCGGCCAGTTCAAGGAGGGATTCCTGCTTGCTGGCTGAAAGTTCCGACCGAAGCGTCGGGGCTGCCAGCTCTTTTTCCGCAAACATGCTTTTAAGTTTCTGGCTAAAGGTCCCGGGCGGCTTAGTCATTTGCTTAAGCCGGTTTACCAAATCGTTGTCCGACTGCGGGCCCGGCGCGGCCTGGACTTTTGGCATTTCCGCCCTGGGCAAATTCAAAATATGCGTCAGTTTGGGCGTTTGGCTAACGCCCTCCGGCTTGCCCTGCACCGGTTTGGCGGCCGGAAAAACTTTAGTTAAAGAAGGCGCGAGCCCTTTGGCAAGCGGCGGCGGAGTAGTTTTCTGCCCGGCCAGCCCAGCCTGCTGTCCGCTGGTTAAGATTTTTTCGAGTTCCGTTAACTGTTTGCCATCCATCAGTTCCAAAAGCGCCAGCCATTCGGCTTTCTCCGAAGGCGACAGTATGGCAGAGACTTGAACTAAAGCTTGTAATTTTTGTGGGTACCCAGGTTGCACTTTAGGCTTGGTTAAAATTGAAACTGGCTATTTCAGCTTTTTCTTAAGGTCCTCCAATTTTTTGTCTATATCCGCAGACTTTTGGGCAGTTGAAGGCTGCGGCGCAGTCCCACCCTGGCCAGGGGCAGGCGGCATCCGGCCGCTGCCGAAGCTAAGCCCTGCCTGCAAGCTGTCCTCTTCGCGTTTTTTTAATAGCGCCTGGACGTTAACAGCTCTGAGCGGCGGCATAACGGCAGGCGCATTGGGCGACTGCGGCCCGGGTTTAGGCGGCATGAAAGCAGCGGAAGTGGATGAGGCTATAATTTCCCGTATGGGCCTTAGGGCAGGAGCGTTCCTGGGAACCGGGATTGCCGGAGGGCTGCCGGCTGCCGGGGTTTGCGGGCCGCGGTTATCTGAGAGCATGCTTAAAAACTCTTGTTCAGCCTTTGCCGCCTGTTTTTCTTTTAGTTCTTCCTTATAGCTCAGGACTTCGTCTTCATTCATATTCGGTTCCAATAGCCAGACATAGAGTTTCAATATTTCCGACAAAGTCCTTTTTTCCGGGTCAGCCAGTTTCTGAACCGACGGGTCTTTAACCAAAAATTCCGCCACCTCCATAACGTCCGTCCTAAAAGCGGCCGTGGAACTAAAATCAAAATATTCTTTTACCCAGGTACCCACGCTCTTAGGCCCAGCGGCGCCCAGTTTTTCGTTGTTTTTAAACAATAAATCGGAAAAAGTTCTGCTAAAATCCCTTGAGTAATCCCAATCGTTTTGCCATATTATGACTTTAATGTGCTCAAGCAAATTAACCCGGCTCTCCAAAAGCAGCAACTGATTTTGCAGAAAAAACATTACTTCTTCTTTGGGCAAATTCCAAAACAGGGAAATTTCATACTCCAGGATATCTTGGTATTGTCCGGACGAAAAATTCAGCCTGGAGTTGCCGGCCAGGGCCCTGACATCCAACGCTAAATTCAAAAAATAAAGCTTTTGGTCTTCATCCTGGTTATTTTCTGTTTCCGCGAAGAGTTTAAAAAAATCCCGAATGGCATTGGGGTCGGCTTTTTTCAATCCGTCCAGGATCCGGGCAAAATTTTCCCAGAGCTCGGTTAAAGCCGCGGCAACGGGCAGGCTGTCCCCCCGGCTAACCTCCCTGCCCAAACCGGCTAACGTATATTTGTCCAAACGGGGCAAAATCAAACCCAGCCGCTGTTTTAAGTCCGGCGGGAACTGGCAGTCGGTAATAATTTGTTTTACCTTTTCTAAAGACAGCATAAAAACTTAAACTTTTTGAAATATTATTTTTTGTATTTGGATTTAGGCAGGTCTTTCCTTATTTTGGTAATTGCGGCTTTATAATCTGCGGGGTCAATATCATACTTACCGAGGCCAGTGTTCGTTAAATCTCTTTTTTCTACTGCGTAAGCCATTCTCAAATTGGCGTATTCGGCTTTGTCAACTTCATGTGCCAGTTGCGTGTCGTTTAAAAATGTACCTTTATAAGCAGCTTGCTGCTTAATAACCTTTTCAAGCTCGGCCCTTAACTGGGTAGGGTTATCCAAAACAAGGGGCAGGTACTTTTCCTGGACCCTTTCCACCTGGTTGCCGCGGCTGCCGTGAAACTCATGCCCGGAATTCAAATGGGTATAGACTTCGGCTCCTGTGGCGCCAAAAACAATATTACCGTCGGCATCGGTTGACATCTGCGATTCCCACCACTGTTTGGTTTGGATAAGCGCGTCTTTTTTGGTAATGTTAATATTCCTTTCATTAATTTTGGCTCTGTCTTGCCGGGCATTCTTGTATCTGCCAATATTAAAATCCAAAGTAGGATTAGCGCTTTTAAACGCGCTTTTAAACGCGGCAAACTTCGGTCCTGTTTCTGCTTCCAAGTCTTTAACCGTTTTATCAAAATCAGCCTGGTTTACGGAATTTTTTCGCGCGTACTCCTGAAGGGCGTCGTATTCTTTTTGCCCGACCGCCTCAAAAGCCCTGGTCTTTGGGTTAAACTCAACCTGAATTAGATGGGCCTTGCCATTTTCGTCCGTGTAGGTCAGTTCGTTGCCGGTAAAGTCGTCGGAAGCGTAACCCAGAGTGCCCAAACGCTTTTGGTACTCTTCATTGACCTTCGCTGACATGCCGCCGTTTTTCTGCATTTCATTCAAAACCCCGCGCAGGTTATCCCTGTTATATTTAAGCACCCTCTTTTTTTCATCGCCTAATTTCACGCCATCTATACCTTCTGTAAAACCGAACTGCTCCACAAATTCGTTAATATTGTGGTTTTTAAACATCCGGCGCATCTGCTCCGGCAACATTAACTGGGCGTCCTTGTCGCCTTTTTTGGCGTCTTCGTACAATTTCAAGGCAAATTTAACTTCATCCTGTTCGCTGTCAGAGGTTTCTCCGCGCCTTTCTTCCAAAAGCTCCTTGCCTTTACGTTCGTTGTAAAGTACCAGCGGATCCTCACCTTTGCGCTTAAAAAGAGGCACTCTCCTCTTAACGCTCAAGGCCGCGGCATCGGTTAAGTCCTTACTGCGCTGTAAGTCCTCGCTGGAGTCTTTCCTAAAAGCTTTAACAGTCGAAGGGATGTGCAAGCCGGCGTATAAGGCTTTGCTAAACGTCCCGCCCGTCGCTAATCCGGCAGTCAGGTTATTGTATCTCTTTTGTACATAACCCCCGACCACGTCTTTGCCCAAATATTTGGCCCCGGCAAACGGCGAGAACACGGCCTTCTGCGCCAGGCCGGTCACGGCGCTGGCGCCGTATATGCCCGCCATGTCCGCGACTTTGAGGGCCGCAATTAAAAATACCAAAAGCAAAATGTTGCTGGCTACCCTAAAAATAAACCCGGCCAGGGTATCGTTGTTGAAACTCGCGGCAACGTCCGGCTGCATGACGGAGGACAGGACCGGATTTTGTTTGTAAGTATTGGAAATCACCGCGGTCATGTTCAAAAAAAACGCCATAATAGGAGTAAAAAAGGCGTACTTCAAAAAGTTCTCCCACCACTTTTTGCGGTACTGGGCCGTGGAAGGCAATACGCCCACGGCATAAGCTATTGGCGAAATTAAAAGCAGGATCCACAAAGCCACAATCCGGATTAGCAAAAAGGCAGCGATAGCGCAAAACACGGCGAAGCTGCCCACGGACAAAGCCAGCCAAAACAAAGGTTGGATTATGTCGGCAAAACTGCCGTTAAACAAACCCTTAGCGTCTTTAAGCGTGGAGCGGTAACCAACCATTAAATCGCCGGAAAGCGAACGGATTACCGTAACATTGGCGGGCAAAAACTGCGCCTGCACCGTGTCGGCCAAACCCAAAATCGCCTGGCCTATGACCAGGCTGAAATTAACCAGCAGCGCCGCAAGGATAAGCTGGACAATCAAGTGCTTATACTGGTAACTGTCCACCCGGAACAAAGTGGCCAGGGCTATAATTATGAGCGCCACAATAAAAAATATATTGCATAAATTGCGCACCACTTCCCAGCCGGGGTAAATTACCGCCACAAAGGTGTCGGTGTAAGGGTGGATGGAAAGCAGCGACTGGATAACCGGCGCCACCAGCCAGAAAAATAGCGCGTAAATGAATTCCTGGAGCACGCCTAAGACAACGTTGACTATGTCGCTTATAAGGCCGGCAAGGACGCTGGCTTTATTTTTCTGGAGTTGCTGGATGGTGCTGTTGCTGCCGCCGTTGTAAGCCGGCACGCCGTTGGGGCGCTGGCCGCTGGCAATGGCTGCATTGGCCGCGTCCTGGGTGTCGTAAAATTGCACGTAGAGCGGAAACCCGCCGCTGGTGTTAACCAGGTTTCTGGTTACGCCAAGGCGGGTAAGCTCCAAATAGGGGTAAATTATAATACTCTGGGGGGTGGTTGTGTTATTTGCATCAAGTTTGTAACTGGCAAAATTAACGGTAATGTTAACCGTAGACGGAGTTTTATAGGGCATGCTGGTTGTGACGTGCTCCTTATCCTTAAAATCACAACTGGTAAAATTATTAGCAGTTATATTGCCAACAAGAACACTCCAGCCCAAAGTGGCAATAACATCCGGATGGCAGTCAACGCCCCCGGCGTTGGCCCCCTGGCCTATAATGTCCAAGCCTGCCGCGACTCCGGCAATTGGAGAACCGCCGCTGGCGCCGGTATTTAAAGTGTCGCTGCCAATGTTAAGGGCGCTGGGCGCGGTGCTGGAGGTCGTGGTCACGGTAAGCTCAGCTTTTATTGGAGCCGAGGTTTGGCTCTTGCCCACCTGGATGAGGTTGTCGGGCTTAAACGAGCCTGCCGTGGCTCCGGGCGTCGAAGTCTTTAAGCTAAGGCTTAGTTCTGTTGACTGATACGTAACTCCATCGGCAGCCGAAATCCGGCTGGGCAAGAAACAAGTCACAATAACCACAAAAAGAGCGACAAATGCGGCCGATTTCTTGCCGATAGAATAGCTGGATAAAACTGTTTTTCTTTTTGGTTTTAATTTCAACAACAAGGCTTTAAATCCTTAATAAAAAAGCGATTTTCTAACCGTTATTTCATCAAAATTATAACACAAATTTTAAAAAATACAAAATGACCCCGCCAAAGGCGGGGTCATCCTGAGCCTGCTTGCCGGCAGGCAGGCGGAGCGAAGGACCTCATTACAATGTGAGAGCGGTTTGAAGAAAAAACCGTCTATAACAAAAACAAAAACCCGCGCCTATAAAAGGGGCGGGTTTTTAAGAAAAATTAACTAGCGGATGAAAACTTGGGTTTCCGGGCCGCGGGTTTGGATTGCCGGGGTCGCTGTAAATGCTCCGGCCACCTGCGGACTGTTGGGGTCGTAATTTATCGCTTGCTGCGTATTGGTAAGGGTTAGAGTGGTAGTGGCAGCGGTCAAAGCCCTGCCGTTTGCGTCAAAGACGGTCAAGACGTAATCCCCGCCTCTGGTGGTGGTTATGGCCAAGCTGGCATTTATGCCAAATTTATTAGGCACAACCCCCTTAGTATTGGGATCTATCTTGGTTGATGAAACCCCGTCGCCGGAAACAGTGACAAAACTGGCCGTAGACAATTTGTCGCTTATTATGCTCCAACTTAAAGTGTAGCTGTTGGGCACGCCTGAATTCAGGTCAAACCTCAAATCTACCCCCTTGGCCAAATTTTCCGAAGCGTTGTTGTAAAGCAACTGGGTACCCGCGGCTACCGCGCCGTTGACCACCCTGCCCTCGTTAATTAGAGCGGCATTTTTAGCCCCGCCGAGGCCGCCGAAAATAAAGCTGGTACCGATTTGCGAAGCTACGTCGCCGATCAAGCTAATATAAGACGGCAGGTTGTTGTTGTTGTACTGCGCCATGTTAATGCCAATGGCGTTGAAGGCCTGGTCTATGCCTTTGTTGACTAAGTTGGCCGGGGCCACAATCGCTTCGCAAATATTTATGGCCATGGTGCCTTCGGTACTATTGCCGCCATTAGCACCGCCAACGCTGTTGCTGCCCGCAGCGGCAAAAGGCACGTTGTTCCACTTTTTAAGCGCCGCGTCATAGTCGGCCTGCGCCTTTTTTAAATCGCTGTCCGAAACCGTCTTGCCCAAGCTTTGGGCTTGCTGCAAGCTGGTAAGCAATGCCTGGCGGTTGTCCAGTTCGTCGGAAGCGGCTTTGCTTTGCAGGTCAATGGATTTTTGTTGGCTCAAACTGCCCACACAATTTACCGGAGTCTTGTAACCATTGCCTTGGGCAATATGCCCTTGGGCGTACGCCAGGGAATTGGCGCGCGCCTGGTCCACGCCCCCGACATAAACGGTATTTTGGAAATACGGGTTGGCAATGCTGTTGCCGGCATTGGCCATGTTAGTATAAAAATTCGGGTCGTTGGTATCAAAGGCTTTGGGGTTAAAGGCCAAAGCCTGGTCTGCGGCGGTAAAAATGCCCGGCTGAACCTTGTAACGTAATTCGGGATTTTCCAAAATCGCGCGGGCCATAAGCTGTCCCTGGGCAGAGGGGAAGTTGTCGCGCAAAAACTGGTTGTCGTACATCAGCGTGGCTACCGAATCGACGTACTGCTTAAAGTTGGTAATTTTATAATTGCTGACCAGCTTGTTTACCAAAGCGTCCGCGACCGCTTTACTGGTTTTAGTCAAAACCGTAATCATTAAAGTTTTCCAAAAACCCTGTTCGGCGTTGGCTTCCTGGGCCTGCAAAGCCTCATCGCGGGCATTCAGGCTATCTATGGCTTTACCTATTTGGTCGTGTAAAGTTTGTTTTTTGTTGGCCGCAATAGCAGTCGGTGCGGGCAAAGGCGTTAGCAGGGCAAGCGCGTCTATCCTGCAGGGAATAAAAACGTCTTCGATTTTGGCAATGTTAAGCTTTAACTGGGCAAGCTGCACGCTGCTGCCGCCAATTACCGCAAGGCCGCTCATGCCCAGCTTTAAGGCACCATCGGTTGAAAAATAAATTTGTTCAGCCGTTGCGCAGGTAGCATTCTGAGCAACTATTCCGGCCAATGCCGTATCAAATGTCGTGTTGGCCGGGACGGCGAGAGGCGCCGGTAGGTTGCCGTTGTTGGGGTCGGACATAAAACAGGGCGTAACCAGCGTGAGGCCGCAGCTCACGAGCTGGGCGAAAACTGGCGCGGGCAAAAAAAACCCGAGCTGGACAAAAATTAAAAGCGCGACGAATAATTTTTTAAACCTATTGCCCGACATTGTTATTTCCTAATTGGTTTAAAGTTTGTTGGTCCAAGGCTTGCCCAGAGGCGCTCTGGTCGGTGCTTTGGGCAGCGGTTAACTGCTGTGTGTCAATTTGGCCTACGCTTAATTGGCTTGGGTCCAAATTGTATTTCTGCGCCACCGCGCTAGTTTCGGTTTGCAAATCCTGCTGGCTTTTTAAAAACTGCTGGAGGTAGTCTCCCACCAGCTGCGGATTTTGGTCGGCTTGGGTGAAGTTTTGCAGCACGCCAATGGCCGCGTTATATTGCGCGATTTTAAGTTGTTGGAATTTAACCAGCCCCGCTGGCACTAAAAGTTTTTGCAGGCTATCGCGTATGGAAATAAGCTGCTGTGACTGGAGATTTATGGACTGCTGGTTGCCCGAGGAAAGCGCGGCTTCAAAAGCCGCATTGTCAATCGGAGCAATTTCAATTTTTCTGGAATCGGTGAGGTATTTTTTTATGGCCGCGTCGGAGTCGGCAACAGGGTTAACTTTTATATTCTCCAAAGGCAATTGTACGTCCTGGGTGCTGGCGCCTAAAACTTGGCCCGTGTTGTCCACCGGCAGGACATTATTAGAGCCATCATCGCTAATTACGCCCGGGCCTTGGTTAGTGCTGGCGCCGGCAACTAGAGGTTGTGTGTCTTCCGGTGGTTGGACATAGGCATAGTACTGGGGTACATCGGCCTCGCTTACGGGTTGCGCGTTGGTTTTATTGAAGCTAAAAAGTTCCGGGTTCTTCATCCAGGAAACGCCCAAGAGTAAAACCATGGCTGTCAGAACAACGCCAAAATGCCCCCAGTGGATGCCCGAAGGGTTGTCCATAGCGGCCGCGTTTGAATTAAAATTTTGCATTTTTGTTTTTTAAAATTAAATTAAAAACCCGGTGCCGGACCGGCGAGGTAAAAATATTGGGAATTAAAGCCGGGATCAGGCAAAGCGCAATAAACTACCGGCTGTCCGGAGCTGTTGGCTATTACCATGGGCTGATGAGGGCATGCCTGGGAAAAAGCCAGGGCGCTTGGCGAGGACACAGCTAATGGTGCTTGGATGATTATGCTTTGTCGGGCTTCAAGTTGAGCCGCCTGGGCGTTTGAATAAATTCCAATTACCAACCCGGTGGTTATTGCAAAAGCTATCATGGCAATGTACATGACGCGCGTAATGTGGTGGTGGCGGACGCCGCCGGATTTGGACTTCTTTTTAGTTTTCATAACTTTTTGTTTTTGCCGCCCCATAAAGCTAAAGGCAGAGAGGTTTGGCGGATGCAAAAATAGCCTGGCTGTTTTTGGCCAAATAAAAGCTACTTTTGCCGCTATTTAATTGTATTTTTGTTTCAGGTAAGTTTTTTTACCTTTTGTACTAGTATTATAGCACATCCGCGGATTTTTTGCAAGGGCAAAGAAACTCCTGTATCATTAATGAAAGCTATGGGTAAAATAATAAAAAAACTTTCTTTTTTCGCGGCGTTGTTGTTGTTTTCGGCCGGCTGCGCGCGTACAACACCCCCGGCAGCCGTGCCGCTTCCCGCTGAGAATAATTACTCGCGCGCCTTAACCGTTGGGAACCAAACTTTAATGGTGGAAGTTGTAACCGACAGCCAAAAAATGGAAACCGGGCTTTCGGGCAGGAATTTTATGGCCGACAACCAAGGCATGCTGTTTGATTTCGGCTCGCCCCAAAAAGTGGTTTTTTGGATGAAGGACATGGAGTTTAATTTGGATTTTTTATGGATAGAAAAAAACCCTTCAACCGGGCTGTATGCGGTAATCGGGGTTACAACCAATGTGCCCGCGCCTAAAGCAACAATCGGTGACGATAGGTTGCCGACCTACGCTCCCCCTTCGGCCGTGAACTGGGTGCTGGAAGTTAACGCGGGCTGGAGCAAAGCCCATAACATACAAGTTGGCGATGAAGTAAAGTTGATTGACAAGAATTAAAAGATTTAAATGATTGAACATGATTTAGGATTCTTGTTATTCTTTTAAATCATGTCAATCTTGTCACTCAATTCAACCCACTGCTCAATGCTCAACTCCTGCGGCCTGGCCGTAGGTTTTATTTTTAACTGCGACAAAACTTGCAGCACCGTGGATTTATCAAGATGTAAATTATTTACCAGCGTGTTGTGAATTTGTTTGCGCTTGCCGGCAAAGCAGGCTTTAACGATTTTAAAAAACCTCTTTTCGTCTTCCAATTCGTATTTAGGTTTTTTGTTTACGTTTATCCTGACTATGGCGCTGTCCACTTTGGGGGCGGGGTAAAAACTTTTGGCGGGCACCACTTGGACCAATTTGGGCTCGCCGAATAATTGCACGGAAATTGCCAGCACGCCTAAGTCCCCGGCTTTGGCCGCAAGGTTACGCGCGACTTCTTTTTGGGTAAGCACGGTTACCGAGGCGGGCTTGAATTTTGCCCCCAGCAGCATTTTTAAAATTTTGCCGGTTATGTAATAGGGTATGTTGGCTACGACCTTATAGGACTTGTAGCCTTCGGCTTTAAAAAAATCCTGGAAATTAAACTCCAGGGCGTCGGCAATTTCAAAGCGCAAGTTCTGATGGTCTTTTTTTATGGCTTTTAGTACCGGAAAAAACTTGGGGTCTTTTTCTAAGGAAAGGACAAATCCGGCGCGCTCGCATAAAGCCCTGGTTAAGTTGCCGATTCCCGGCCCGATTTCCAAAACCGCATCGGCCTTTGTAACTTCGGCCGCGTCCACAATGTCCTGCAAAACAAAATCATCCACCAAAAAATTCTGGCCATAGGTAAAATTGGGCTTTAAGCCGTAGCTCCTCAACAGGTTCTTGAGTTGGTCAATGTCCATAAAATTCACCCTAACATTTTATCATCTTAACATCCTAACATCCTAACATACTTCTCAATTGCGACTTGATAAAATGATAGAATGCTAAAATGTCCTAGAAATCCAGCTTTTCCACCGCGACCTCTTCCTCTTCTTCCCTAAAATGGTCTTTGGCCATGCCGCGAAAATCCACTTTGTCTTTAGGCAAGGCTTTCAAAACGCGCGAAGGCGTGTTGATTTGCAAATTGCCAAAAACCCGGCGAGAATGGGTATAAACCAAAAACAGGCGCTTGCGGGCGCGGGTCAGGCCCACATAGGCCAAACGGATTTCTTCGGACAGCTCGGCCGGGTCAATAAGGCTGCGCGAGTGCGGCAAAATTCCTTCTTCCAACCCGACAAAAAATACATTGTCAAATTCCAAGCCCTTGGCGCTATGCAGGGTCATTAAGGTTACCGCGTCTTTGCTTTCATCTTTGGAATCCAGTTCGCTAATTAACGCGACTTCCTCCAAAAACTCGGTTAAGGCTTCGCGCCAATTGAGGTTCCTGAATTTATGGGCGACATTGATTAATTCTTCAACGTTTTCAAAACGGGTTTCGCCCAATTCCGAGCCGTCGCGCAGGTATTTTTCATAACCGGTTTTTTTAACTATGAGCTTCATTAGCTCCGGCAAGGTGAATTTTTCGTTAAATGCCGTAAATTCCTCCAACAGCCTAAAAAATTCCTGCGCCGCGGTCCAGGCTTTGGGCTGGATTTTGACTTCGGAGAAAGCGGAGCGGAACGCTTGTATGGAAATTTCTTTCCCGCCGGCGCCCAGATCCAAAATAAAATCGCGGATAATTCCGTAGGATTTATCGCCAATGCCGCGCGGGGGCTCGTTAATCACGCGCTTTAAAGAGACTAAATCGCGAAAATTCAAAGTTAACCGCAAATACGCCAAAACATCCTTAATCTCCTTGCGTTCGTAAAACTTAAGCCCTCCGACAATTTGGTAAGGAATGGACGCCTCAATGAGTACCTCTTCCAAAGCGCGGCTCTGGGCGTGGGTGCGGTACAAAATACAGAACTCTTTTAAAGGCTCGTGCTTTTTTGGCAATTGGGGCACCAAAGCCCGGCCAAAGCCCGAAGCGTAACGGGACTGCATGCGCTTGGCTTTGATAAAGCGATCGAGTATGGAGAAAGAAGGTTTGTCGTCGGGAGAGGCCTGATCGTCATCGGTTTCATACTCTAATTCTTCTTCAGGTGCGTTGGTGGCTAACTTAACAATATTTCGGGCCACAAATTCCGCCTCAGCGCGCTCGTCCTCTTCGCAGGTTAAAATTACCTTTTCGCCCACGGGATTTTGGGTCCACAAAGTTTTTTGCTTCTGCTCCGAATTCATTTCTATAACCTTTTGAGCCGCGTCCAAAATGTTTTTGGTGGAACGGTAGTTTTGTTCCAGCTTAATAAGCAGACTTTCGGGGTAATCTTTTTCAAAGTTCAAAATATTGGTAATGTCGCTACCGCGGAATTTGTATATGCTTTGCGCGTCGTCGCCTACTACAAAAAGATTACGATGGCTGCCGAGCATCTGCAAAAGCCGGTACTGGGCCAGGTTGGTGTCCTGGTACTCGTCTACCAGAATGTAGGTAAACTTTTTTTGGTATTTAGCCAGGACTTTGGGAAAATTTTCAAAAATTTTCACTGTCAGCATAAGAAGATCATCAAAATCCAGAGCGTTTTGCCTGTATAGATTGTCCTGGTAGCGCGCGTAAACCTCGGCCAGCTTTTCACGCAGCGGCGAATCCAGCCCTAAATTAAGCTCCGCCGGCAGCTGCAGCAAATTTTTGCCGCGGGAAATAAGCGCGCCGAACAAAGACGGCGGCAATTTTTTGCTGTCCACGCGCAGCTCCTCCAAAATTTCGCGCAAAACTTTTTGCTGGTCTTCTTTGTCAAAAATTATAAAATCGTGAGAGTAGCCCAACGCCGTAATTTCACGGCGCAAAATTTTGGCGCAGACCGCGTGGAAAGTGCCCATAGTCAAAGTTTCCGATGCCGATTTAAACCTCGCGAGCAGCGCTGCCACCCGTCCGCGCATTTCTTTGGCCGCCTTGTTGGTAAACGTCAACGCCAAAATATTTTCGGGCTTTACCAGGCGCTTCTCTATAATATAAGCAATGCGGTGGGTCAAAGTCTTGGTCTTGCCGCTCCCCGGCCCGGCCAAGACTAAAACAGGCCCTAAAGGAGCCTGGGTCGCCTGCCTTTGCATTTCGTTCAAAGAAGATAAATCCATTTATTCATTTTAACATAACTCTGATTACTATAATATCTATTAAGATTAAAGCAGTTCGTAAATCGCATTAAAACATTAAAATTTGCATACATAGTATGATAACGTAATTATATTCTGATTTTCCTCAAACTTAAGACTACAATGATTAAATGGCTCATAAATAAAACAAATATTGGCTTTCCTGTGGATTAAATCCTTGCTCCTGCCCCTAACTCTTGGTAGACTTAATTTTGGATATATTGCTATTAGAAAAATTAAAGATATTTACTTCAATTTAAGTTTTAGTTCCGCTTTTTTCAGAACCACAAAGATACTGGCGAAACTAAAATTTTGTCGCGTCAAGCGGAAAAATTAAGTAAATATCTGTTATCTTTATAAGCGCACCTCTACCTCTGTCAAATATTGCCCGTCCGCGCTTAAATTGATAAAGGGGATACCATACAGGACATTACGCATTGGCTCGCCCGCATGAAAAGGATTTTTTCCAAGGCAGCCTTTTTCACACAATACTATACAAAAAAAACCTTCTTTCAAATAAAAAGAAGGGCGCCCAGCTTGAAGAGGCTCCATTTGGACAGCTTTCCGGCCATCCATATTAAAAAAATGGATTGGATGGATTTTCTTTTAAAGTTCTCGAGCGAACTTTTAATTTTGGTTTTAAGCCTGACTGTGGCGGGCTTGAATCTTTTTTATTTTGGCGGCAGCAGCTTTCGCGACCAGAGCCCGGCTGCCAGCTTACTCAGCCACCATGTTTCCCTAAACCCCAAGCTCGGCAACAAAAATAACAGCATTGTTACTACGGTAGCCCAAGGGGACGGCTTTATCCAAACGGCCCAGGCGGAAGACTTAAGCGGCCTGGAAAGCCTTAGCTCCGGCGACCCCGTCGCGCCGGGCTCGGGCGATGAAGTTATCAGGGGTGACGAGAACTTTCTTTTTGCCCCCAACCCCGACAGCATTCAGCCTTTAATTGAAAAACAAGTTAAAATTTACCAAACTCAGGAAGGCGACAGCTTAAAATCTCTGGAGCAAAAATTTGGTATTAGCCAGCAAACTATTATTTGGGCCAATAACCTGCCGAGTAAAACAATTAAACCGGGCTGGTACCTGCTCATTCCGCCGGTGGACGGCACAATTGTTAAGGCCGATGCCAATACCACCCTGCCTGACATAGCCAATACCTATAATCCAGAGCGCTATAATCCCAATAAACAAGTGCGGGAAGACACCGCGGCTAAGTTACTGGACACGATTATTTCTTACAACGGCCTGGCCGACGCCCAGGATATAGACGACGGGCAGATTATTATTGTACCCGGCGGCGTAGTAGCCCAGCCCCCCCAGCCAGCGCCCAAACCCAAGCCCAAGCCCAAAGTTTCCGGCGATTCAGGCATTAACACAATCACCAGCATCGGCCCCGGCTATGAAGGCGACAACCATACTTTCCCAGTCGGTTTTTGTACCTATTACGTGGCAAAACGCATGAAAATTACCTTTGGTGGAAATGCCAAAAACTGGCTGGCTAATGCCAAGGCTTCCGGGTATGTTACCGGCCAGGAGCCGGCAGCGCATTCGGCTGTGGTTATGACCGGTCCCCACGGCGCCATGCGCCGCTTTGGCCACGTGGCTTACATAGAATCGGTTAACGGGGACGGTACCATAACCCTTTCCGAAATGAACTACGACCACTTTAACCGGATTGATACGCGCACTATTTCCATTCACGATTCTTCAATAAGGGGCTATATTTACCCGTAACCCTCGTCGGCGTCACTCTGAGGCTGAGAGAAGCGAGGCCGAAGAATCTAAAATTTGAATGAGCAAGTCTAAACCGCCCAGCAAGGGGCGGTTTTTGATTTTGGGAAAAGAAGAAGCGCACGACACCACCGGTTAAGGTGGGCGTGCGCCCCGTGAGCCTGTCGCTGCAACTGGCTTGGTTGTTATCGACCGGCGAGATATGTCGCCACGAACGGCGATGCCCAGCCGACGACAAAGCCGAACTTCGCCCAAAACAAAAAACGGCGCGGCGGATCCTTATCTTCTGCCCGGGCGAGCTGCTTCAACGCCGTGACGCTGTCGCAAAAAATATAAATCCAGATGAACCCGGCTAAGACGTCGATAAGCGGCAAAAATGCCTTGGTTGAAAGCAAAGCGCCCTTGTACGACTCCCAAGACTGCGGAACCGGCAGCGAAGACATCTTGGATTCAACCATGGTGATGTAGCCGGCCGCCCGGTGCATAAGGTAATCTTCACGGGCGGTAAAGAACAGGCCCGAAATCACCAGGATCATGCTGAGACGGTAGTGCTTTTCTCCGCCGAAACCGGAGGCCAGCATGTATGCTGCCGCGGCCAAACCGGTGATCAGCCAAATCCCGATGGTGAGTTGCCAGATTGTGGCTGCAATTTCCAGCCGCAAGTTTGCCACTTGCAAAGCGATGGTTTCCATTTCCCCTCTTTTTCTGCTTCCGAAGTAAATCCGAAAGCATATCATGGTAACAAAAAAGCCCGGAGGTTGTCCAGGCCTAATCCTTACCGCTTACTTCCTGCTTACGGCTGCACCGTGCCCGAGCCAAAGCCAAAGTTTGAGCCGCTTAAGCTGCTGGTTAAAATGTCGTCCGTGTTCACGCTTAGGTCCTGCAAAGTAAACAAATCCTTAGCGGCAAACTGGATGTTCTTAACCAAAGTCGGGCTTTGGCCGACTTGGGAAGAATTGGCATTTAAGACAATTTGAAAAGTTAGCACGCGCGGCGGGCTAAAGCGCCCGGTGTTGGCCGGCAGGCTGCCGACGTTCCAGGTGAGCTTGCCCGTGGCTGGGTCAAACTGCAGGTTTTTGTTTTCGCTCCCGGCGCTGCCGGAGACAAAGCCTCCTGAACTTAAAGGAATAAAGGCAGTAAGGGTGCCGTTTGAAAAATCGTTGCTGGAATTGGTGAGGGACAAGGTAACTTTATACGTGGTGCTTTTGCCAGACTGGGGCGGTAGCTGGCCGGAAATGTAAGCTAAGGAGCTGCTTATGGAAGACGGGCTGGAAACTTTTAGGTTTAGGACGTTCCCGGGGAAAGCCGAATCGTACTCGTTGGCTTTTATTTTCACGTTGGAAACTAAAGTCAGGTTTTTGCCGGAGTCCTTGGTCGCGGGGTTATTTACGCGCAGGCTAAAACTGAGCTGCCCGGACTGGTTGGGAAGCAGGCTGGCGAGCTGGGGCACCCCGGAAGCATTCCAGCTTATGGTGTTGTTGTTAATCTGCCCGCCTTCGGCGGTTATGGAGGCGGGGTCTATGACGTTAGAATTCAAATCTACCTCTATGTTTGCCGCCGTAGCCGCGGTGCTGGCGTTATTTTGGTAACGCAGGCTAAAAGTTAAATTGTCGCCGGGGTTAATTATTCCGTTGCTGCCATTGGCCGAAAGTTCCTGGCTGACCAAAAGCGGCAGGCTGGAAATTGTCGTGGTAAAAGTTGAGCTGTTTTGCACAAAAAACTGGCCATCCGTGCCTAAAATTAAGAAGTTGGCAACGGCGGTCTTGGACTCGCCCGGATTGACCGAAGAAAACGTGCCTTGGATTTCGATTGTGGCAGAAGCCCCTTTGGCCAGGGTGCCGACGTTCCAGGTATCGGTGCCTAAATCCGGCGGCGGGGTGGCCAACGAAAAAACAAAACCATCCGGGTAATTTAGCTTGACTCTGGCGTTCTTAACATCGCTGTCGGAATTATTCTGGTATTTTACTTCGTAAAGCACCGCTTGGGCATTGTTGGTATTGGCAGGGCCCTGCAGTTCTATGCTGACGTCCGAAGCTACCAGGCGTACCGCTACTGACTGTTCCTTTATGAATTCGGAATTAAAATTGCTGTACTTGTAATGGAGCTTAAGGTTTAATGTCTTTGAATCGTTAATATTACCCGTAACTTTTGCCTTAACAAAGAGCGCCGCGTTTTGACCGGGGATTAAGTCGGGCACGTTAAAAAGTGTCCCCGACAAGTTCTCGGGCTTGGGGCTGCTGCTTTCAAAGCTCGCGCCGTCGGGGTAATTAAGCTCCAGTTCCACATTGGTAAGCTTTTGGTTGTCGTTATTCTGGACGGTAATTTTATACACGGCTTCTCCCCCGCTGGCCACGGTTTCGGGAACTTCCACGCTTATGCCGACGTTAGCGGCTTTTACCTGCGAAGGGGCGGGTTTCCTAAAAGCAAAGTAAGCCAAAAAGGCAATAATCAACACGCCCGCAAGGATTGCCCAAAAATAATATTTGTTGGCGCGATAAAAACCCATAAAGCCGCCTACTGCGGAAAGAGGAGAAGGGTTGCCGGAAATTTGCGCGCGCGCGGCCGAATCTAAAATCGGGGTTTCCACGGGCTTTTTAACAAAGCCCTGGCCCGGATCCTGCTTTTGTTGTTGATTCGGTATTTCTTCTGGCATTGATATTTAAAATTTGTTATTTGGAATTCTCTCTACATTATACCATATCTCCGCTTTGCAGGTACTTTTCGGATTTTACTTTCCGTTCCAGATGGTACTCAATGAGCATGGAAAGCAGGCGCTGCAAGTCATTTAGATTATTTTCGGCGATTGGGATTTGAGCCAAGCTTGAAAAATCGGCCCGATTTATAGCGGTAAAGATTTTGTAAGTTTCCTCAGGAACCGGGAGGCTGCCGCTTGGTTTCTCGCTCGTAAAACCACCCTTAAGCGGGCTAAAATAAACTTTTGCGCCTATCTCCGCGTCTTTTGGGTGGTGGACGCCGAAGCCGGAAACTTGCAGCATTTCCATTTTAAATTTGGCCAGGCCTAAATTTAAAAATCTATCCGGATTTTGCGAATCTAAAAATTCCAGAAACCCGGAAAGCAAATTAAACAAAGCCTGGTTTTTATGCTCGTCCGGGGTAAATTTCAACGCCAATTCCAGGGCATAAAAGGAAGCTTTTAGCGCGCTGAGGCTTTGCCGCAAGTTGGCAAAAACTTTTATGGGTTCGGCGGCAATAATTTTCGGCAAGGCGCCTGCTGCTGTAAGCGTCAATTCCAATAAAAACAAACTCTGCAGCCTTTGCTGCATTTTGGAACCGGAGAGTTTTACGGACTTTGCCAAAACCCGCATTTTGCCCCGCTCTTTGGTAAAGAGCGAAATAATTTCATCGCCTTCATTAAAAGGCTGTTTTTTTAAAACAATGCCGGTGTATTTATTTTCTCGAGACATATCAAATCAAGAAATAAAAACAAATCCACAAATGTCTGCGAATGGCATTTGTAGACATCCGTAGATTCGTTCCATTAGTAGATATGAATTTATATTTTAATCATCCCCAACCAAACCGCTTTGCCGTCCACCTGGGCCTGCAGCTCAAAGTCCACTTCCACTTCCAGGCTTTTGCTGATTTGGCTGACAAAAGTTTTTTTACGGTCCAAAAGCTTCAACAAAACCTCTTCCAAATTTTCGTCCTGAGTGTTGTAGTACAAATCCACAAGCTCCCCAACCTTGAGCCCGCTTTTTTTGCGCAAATCCTGCACCTGCCGCTCCAGCTCCCGCGCCAAGCCTTCTTGTTTTAGTTCAGGAGTCAAATTAAAATCCACGTAAAAAGCCTTAACGGCTTTTTGGCCGGGGACCATTATGGCTCCTTCCGGCCGCGTGTCTTTATCGGCTAAACCGGGTTCTTGTGCTTTTACGTTAAGCTCTTCCAAAATTATCTTAATATATTCCGATTCCAGAGAAATTTTTTCATCGTTTAGTTCAAAGGCTAGGGAAGCAAGAGGCTGGCGTACGGCCAGACCCTTTTGCTTGCGCGCGGCCAAGCCCAAAGACGCGGCTTCGCGGACAATCTCCATTTTGGAAATTACTTCCTCGTCAGGAGCGTCCATAACCGGCCACTCCGCCAAATGGACGGATTCCTGGCCGGTCACGTCCTTATATATAAAGTCGGCTAAAAACGGCATAAACGGCGCAATCAATTTTGCAATTTCCCTTAAAACCAAGCCTAAAGTAGCTAGGGCCTGTTTTGAGTCTTCGCTGTTTTCCTTAATCCGGTCCCTACTCCTACGCAAATACCAAGTTGAAAGGTCGTTAATAAAATCCACAATCGCTTTTGCGCTCTTTACGGTATTGTATACGTCGAGTTGCTTGGTCACCTCGGCATTGGTTTGCGCCAGCCTCGCCATTATCCATTTATCTAATATGTGCTGGCTCGTAACCCGCAACTCGCTACTCGCTACTCCTTTTTCGTACATCCTGTAAAAACTCCAGACATTGTAAACCAGCATGTTGATTTTTTTGCTGACTTCGGAAACGCCTTTTTCGCTGAAATTCAAATCTTCTCCCGTAACAACGGGGCTGCTAAGCAGGTAAAAGCGCAAGGCGTCCGCGCCGTATTTTTCTATAACCAGGCCGGGGTCGGGATAATTGTTTTTGGACTTGGACATTTTACTGCCGTCTTCGGCTAAAATTGTACCCGTTGTCACCACGTTCTTAAACGGCGCGCGGCCGAACAAAATGCCGGACATAACGTGCATAACATAAAACCAGGCGCGGGTTTGGGGAATGTACTCCACCACAAAGTCGGCGGGAAAGCGGTTTTTAAAATCTTCCGGCGACTGCTCGCCGTTGTTTTGAAAAGGATAATGCAGTTCGGCAAAAGGCATGCTGCCGCTTTCCACCCAGCAGTCCACGACTTCGGGCACGCGCGACATTTGCTCCCCGCACTTTTCACATTTTAATTTAATTTGGTCTATGTAGGGTTTATGAAGGTCGATGGATTCCAGTTCAACCGATGTGTAGTGTGCCGATTTATCGGCTGTTCCAGATGAGTCCATAAATGGGCGCGCTACAAACTGCGGATAGACTTCATTAAAGTTAGCAGATTTTTTCATCAATTCCCCAATCGACCCAATACAAACCACATTTTTACAATCTTTATTCTCACACTTCCAAAACGGCAAGGCCGTGGCCCAGTAACGGTTGCGGGAAATGTTCCAATCCGGCGCATTTTCCAAACCCTGCTTAAAACGCCCGTGCTTTAAGTGCTCAGGGTACCAATTAATGGCTTCGTTGTTTTTTAACAAATCGTTTTTGACTTTTTGGACGTTTATAAACCAGGCGGGCAAGGCGTTGTAAAAAAGCGGCGTGCCGCAACGGTAACAATGCGGATAGGAGTGGGTGTAATTTTCAATTTTGTAAACTAGCCCTTGCCCTTGCAAGTCTTTAAGAATAGGCTTTTCCGCGTCCTTAAAAAATACGCCCCTAAGAAAGCTAGGAATCCTGTCTTCTTCAAAATAGCGGCCCTTGTGGTCCAAGGTTACAACCTGCGGCAAGCCGACTTTTTTGGCGGCCAAAAAATCTTCTTCACCATACATAACGGCGCTGTGCACAATACCAGTACCGTCTTCGGTGGTCACAAAATCTTCCACATAAAACCGATGCGCCTTGCCATTGTTGGGGATGGCCCCGGGATACGGCGGCTCGTACTCCAAATTTTCCAATGCCCTTGCGGGAAATTGGCTTACCAGCTCATATTCCCCTTGTATAATAGACAAGCGGTCTTTGGCCAAAATGTATCTTTCGCCATTCTGCTCTATTAATACATAAGTTATATCGGGCCCGACATTTAAAGAAGCGTTTGCCGGCAACGTCCACGGCGTGGTGGTCCAGGCCAACGCGTAAGTTTTGTCGTTGGTTAAATCATTAACAATCCTCTGGCCTTTGGGCAGTTTGAATTTGGAGTAAACGGATTCTTCGGTGATGTCGCGGTAACTATTGTCCATGGCCACTTCAAAATTGGAAATGGGCGTTTCGCAGCGGGAACAATAAAGCAAGACTTTGCGGTCTTCATAAATTAAGCCTTTTTCCCAAACCTGCTTAAGGCCCAACCAGACGCTTTCCATATACGATGTATCCATCGTTTTATAAGAGTTGTCAAAGTCGACCCAGCGGGCGATGCGGTTGATTACTTTGCCCCATTCTGCTACGTACTTTAAAACATTGTCGCGGCAGACCTGGTTAAACCTAGCCACGCCAATTTCTTCAATTTGTTTTTTGCCGGAAATTTTTAAATGCTGTTCAACAATGTTTTCTATGGGCAAACCATGGCAATCCCAACCCCAACGCCTGCGCACAAACCGGCCCTTCATGGTTTGGTAGCGAGGGATGGCGTCTTTGATGACGGACGGAAGAATGCTACCGTAGTGCGGCAAGCCCGTGGCAAAAGGCGGCCCGTCGTAAAAAATATACGGCTCCCCGTCCTTGGTCTTTTCCAAAGATTTTTGGAAAATCTGATTCTCGTCCCAAAACTTTAAAATGCCTTTTTCCAGTTCGTTAAAGTTAGGGGCGGTTGACTGTTGTGGTTTTTCTTCGGCCATAAAATTAAAAAATGTCTAATAGTTCTTTTAAATCGCAGATTGTGTAAGCGGGTTGTCCGGTTTCGTCGTTAGGTAATATGTTTGCAAATTTCCCATGCTGCAACCAAACAGTGAGGCAGCCGTTCTTGTTTCCCCAAGCAATTTCCTTTGATACTTCATCGCCGACAACTGCGACTTGTTGAGGCAATAAATGCCATTTATCTATTACTTCTTGTAATGCAAAGCTTTTGTCTTCATGCCGAACTAGAAGGATTTGCTCAAAATATTTAGAAACATTCTGCTTGTCTAATTTTTTTCGCCTTTCTTGCGGAGTTTCGCTCACTGTTATGGATACCAAAGCAAGTTTATATTTTAAACCCAGATACTCAAGCATTTTCTCAAGGTTGGGGACAAAACCGCCTTCATTGCTATTATGAATGGTTTGACCGTAATCAAAAATAATTCCTTTTATCTGATTCATAATTTTTATCTGTGTTCTCTGTCCGCATCTGTGTATCTGTGAATTACATTTCCTCCGGGGCCTCAATGCCCAGCAGATATAAACCGTTGCGGATGACTTGGGCGGTGGCGGTGATTAAATTCAGGCGGAAAGATTTTAGCTCATCGTTTTTTTCCTGCAAAACCGGCGCTTCCTGATAAAAACGGTTAAATAAACTTGCCAGTTCAAACAAATAATTACAAAGCAAGTTGGGCTTATAGTCTTTGGCCGCGAATTCAATTATCTCGCCAAAATGCAAAAGCTTCCTGGCCAGGCCGAGTTCGGCGGGTTCTAAAATTTTCAATGAGGCGGCAGATCGCTTAAGTTCCGGAGTCTTCTTTAAAATACTGCTAATCCTCGCGTGCGCATATTGAATGTAAGGCCCGGTATTGCCTTCTATAGATATAGTGGAGTCTAAATCAAAATAAATCCGGGTGTTGGGCTCATATTTCAAGTAGCCGTATTTTATGGCGCCAAAAGCAATGGACTCCACCAATTTGTCGTTGTTTGCCGAAGCCTTTACCCGTTCAGAGCTGTTCATGACTTCCCGGATGCGCCCTTTTACCTTTTCCACCAGTTCGTCCGCGGTAATGGTATTGCCTTCGCGCGAAGACATTTTACTGTTGCCCAAAAATACGTGCTCATAGGGCAGGTGCCGGAAATTTTTGGCCCAGGGAAAATTTAATTTTTCAAAAACTTTGCCCAAAACTTTAAAATGGTAAGCCTGCTCGGCGGAAGTAGTCACCAGGGCAAATTCGGGATGATGCTTTTCGTCGCGCAAGTGCCATAAGTAGACATCTTGCGTAATATATAGAGTAGTTCCGTCCTTGCGCAGCAGGTACTTTTTGTCCAAACCTTCGTTGCTTAAGTCTATAACCACGCCGCCGTCCGGCTCCTTTTCAAACAGGCCCTTTTTTACCCCTTCCAAAACCAAATCCCTGCCTTTGTCATAAATCTCGCTTTCATAATCTACCTCGTCAAAAAGCGAGCCTTCCCTTTCGTAAGTTGCTTTAACGCCGGCAAAAAACCACTGGTTCATTTGCTGCCAAACTTTGCGTACCTCCGGGTCACCCGCTTCCCATTTTTGCAAAAGAGTTTGGGCTTCCTCCAATAATTCTTTTTCCGCGGCTTCCGATTTAGCGGCTTCGGCGGCGAACATTTGGTAAAACCTGCCTACAAAATGGTCGGGTTTGACTTTTTCGCTCTCGGGGGTTTTGCCTTGGCCGAATTTCATGTACATTAAAACGCTCTTCATTATATGTATGCCGCGGTCGTTGATAATTTCGCAGGAAACTACTTTGTAACCTTGGGATTTAAGCAAATTAATGCAAGCCATACCATACGTATCATTCCTGGTATGCCCAATGTGCAGGGGTTTGTTGGTATTGGGGCTGGAATACTCAAAAACTACTTTTTTGCCCGCCCCAATAATTGAGCAGCCGTATAAATCGCCCTGTTCAAGAATCTTACTGAGATTCTTGAACAAAAATCCCTGTGATAACCTGAAATTAATAAACCCGGCGGCAAAGTAAACTTCACCAAAAAGCTTTTGCACATCAAGCTTTTTCAATTCCGCAATAATTTTCTCCCCAATCTCCTGGGGTTTCATTTTTAACTGCTTGGCTAAAACCAAAGGCATGTTGCTGGCATAGTCGCCAAACTCCTCTTTGGGGTGGACAACGTCAAAGACAGCCGAAATTTCGAGGTGTTCAGGAATGTCTTTGTAAACCTGTTTCGCCGACTTTTGCAGAAGGTTTTCTATGTACTTTTCCGTTGTTTCACTCATCATAGTTCCTGTTTATTATAACATAAACTCGTCTAAAAAGTGAAACAAAATAAATGCCAGCCGGGAGGTTGCGGCTGGCGCTACAGGAATTGAACTGGTTGGGTAGGAGGAGGGGCGCAGTCTACAAAAAGACGCGCGGGCAGATCATGGCAACGATAATCAGAAGCCACAATCACCCTTGAGTGCTCACTACTGCGGACACAAATAAACGGGCCGGGCCCGTATATCTCCGCTAGACCAGGGTCTCCCAAAAGCGCGTACACGTCCCAGTCAACCAGTCTTTGTCCTCCTTGGACTAGGATTGTCATAAAAGACATTGTATAATAAGGTTAGCTTTTGAGTCAATCTATGAAAACCTTCGCCGACAATCGACGCGCGCATTTTGACTACGACATTAAGAGCACCCTTCATGCCGGCATGGTTTTAACCGGCCCGGAAGTAAAAAGCGTAAAAGGCGGTAATGTGTCTTTAATGGGAGCTTACGTGAGCGTTTTTGCTAACGGCGTGAGTCTGATAAATTGCCATATTGGCCCTTACAAGTATGCCCCGGATGAAAAATACGACCCCACCCAAAGCCGAAAACTTTTGCTTAATAAATCCGAAATTAATCAGCTCCTGGGAAAAGAAAAAGGCTTAACGATTATTCCCCTGGAAATTTACCAGGGCAACCGGGGCTTAATCAAAATCAAGATAGGTTTGGGCAAAGCGCGCAAAAAAACCGACAAGCGCGAGTACATAAAGAAGAGGGATGCGCAGAAGGAAATCCGGCAGTCATACTAGCATTTTAACATGCTAACATTTTATCATGGGGACAATAAACACAACGGGCTACTTTGAGCAAATTAAAACCAAAATGGACGCTTACGTTCACTTTGTTTATAAACTTACTAAAAATTTTCCCAAAGAAGAGATTTATGGTTGCACTTCACAATTGCGCAGATCAACGCTTTCAGTAATTCTAAACTTTATCGAAGGTTTCGCTAGAAAGAAACTAGCTGTTAAAAGGAATTTCTGGGAAATCTCTTATGGGTCTTTGCAAGAATCAAAGTACCTCTTAGAGTTTGCTTGGATGGAAAAATACATTATGAATGAGGCGGACTATTTAACTGCTTTAAAGATGGCCGATGAGATAGGGGCTATGCTTTGGACAGCAATGGAGCCCTTGTCTGAATGATAAAATGTTAATATGGTAATATGTTAAAATGACTTAGGATGAAAAACAAAAAGGACATCTTCTACATATCCGCAATCATCCTGCTGGCCGGCGCGACCGGGCAGTCTTACTATTCCTTTAAATACCAGCCGGCGCATCAAATACAGGTTTACTACAACCAGAACCAGCCGCTGAACACGGAAATTGTTAACCTAATCCGCGACGCTGACAAATTCGTCTACTTCAGCGTTTACACTTTTACCCGCACGGACATTGAAGCCGCGCTTTTAGCCGCCAAATACCGCGGCCTTAGGGTAGTAGGCCTGACCGACCGCGACCAGTACAGCCAGCTGCCGGCCCAGAAAAAATTGATTGATGAACTCCGCGGCAAAGGCATTCCGGTTTACACCCAGGACCACTTGGGCATAATGCACACCAAAGTTCTGGTGACGGACAAAGCTTACGCCTCCGGCTCCTATAACTGGACGGCCGCGGCTACCAATTTAAACGACGAGGTTTTGGAAATCGGCAGCGACGTCAGCATTAGGCAGGAATACCAAAACATTTTGGAGCAAATGTTTAAAAAATATGAAGGGCCATCTTAACGTTTTATCGTGCTAACATTTTAACCTAGCGAAATTCCGCAGATGATAAAATGACAAGATGTTAATATGATAAAATGACTCATTATGCTATACTTAAAAGAGTAAAAGCAGCTAAAAATATGGAAACACAACCAACCCCGTCCGTGGGATCCAAAAATAACTTTTTAAAACAAATGGAAGACTTTTTTGATTTGTACCTGCACAAAAAAATCCCCTTCCAACTACCGTCAAACGCTAAAGAATACATAGTAAAGTTTGGGCCCTGGCTTATTTTGGTAATTATAATTTTAGTAGGATTAAATGTTTTACAATACCTGGCCGGGATGTTAAACGGCGGGGCTGGTATAATAACCTTTGTTCTATACGCAAATATTATTTATTCTCCTCTTTCCGCAATCATAATTCTCTTACAGATAATTTTACTTGCCATGGCATTACAGGGTCTGTTTAAGAGGTCCATAAGAGCGTGGTATTTGCTTTATTACGTCGCACTACTCAGCGCTCTCGGACAACTGGTTACGGGACAAGTTATTGGGGCCATAATTAGCCTGGGGCTTTCTTTATACCTGCTATTTCAAATTAAGGAATATTACAAATGAACATCATATTATCATCTTAACATTTTATCATCCTAACACTCGACCAATGCGGCTAATCCTCATGATAAAATGCTAGAATGTTAATATGTTAAAATGGCTATGAACGACTTCTTAAAACAAGACATTTTCTTTTTCGTTACCACAGTCGCGGTGGTGGTTTTGGCTATTCTTCTAGCCATACTAATTATCTACATTATTAAAATTTCCAAAGACGTCAAATACATTTCCCACAAAGCCAAAAACGAAGCCGATTTGATTTCTAAGGACCTGTCCGACTTGCGGGAAAATGTTAGGGAAAAAGGGGCCAAGTTAAAATATTTTATGAGCTTCTTCAATAATTTAAGAAAGAAGAAATAACAATAACTCTCTACTAAATACGAAAAGTACTAAATATACTAAATTTAAATTTCGTATCTTTCGTAATTTTAGTATTTAGTAGAAATTAAGGGGACTTTCTATGGCGAAGAAAACATCAACCGGTTCAAAAGTAGCCGCGGGTTTGGCCGTGGCCGCCTTGGCAACTGCGGCGGCCGCGGCCTACTACTTGACCGGCTCAAAAGGCAAACAGCATCGGCTCCAGGTTAAAGCCTGGGCTAAACAGGCCAGAAGCGAAATGCTGCAGAGAGTAAAGAAAATGAAGAGCATGAGCAAGCAGACTTACGACACGGCCGCAAAAGAAGTTTTGGCCAAATACAAACAGGCTAAAAACATTGACCCGGCAGAACTAGCCGCCTTGGGCGCCGAATTAAAGGGCCACTGGGACGATATTTCAAAAAAAGTTTCCAAACTGGGAGCCGCAAAAAAGGCCGGCGGTAAAAAAAGGCCGACAAAAGGCGGGGCAAGGGCTAAAAAATAGCGCATGCATATTCGGAACGAAACTACTCTTTACTTTATTAGGCACGGGGAAACCACCAGCAACAAAAACCGCATACGCCAGGGCGTACAAATAGACGACTACTTGGACACCCAAGGCGTTTTGCAAATAGAAAAAATCGCCAAGTTCGTGGAATACCTGAAATTGGACGTTTTGTTTACTTCCTATTTGCACCGCGCCGAGGAAACCGCCGCCCTGATTGATAAAAGTTTAAAAGAACCCGTACAAATTTTGCACGACTTCCGCCTGCGCGAACGCGACTTTGGCCGCCTTACCGGCAAAACCCAGGAAGAGTGGGACAAGGAATTGCCGCACAACCGCGAATACGAAGCCCTGCAGACCTACAATTACCGCCCTTTTGGCGGGGAAAGCGTGGACGACGTAAGGCAGCGGGCTATTAGCGCGATTTTGGATATTGTTGAAAATTATGACCATAGGAATATAGGAATAATAACGCACAACGGCATTATCCGGCTCATGCTTTTCCACTTTCCCAGCATAACGCGCATTTACCGCGGCGACGGGGAAAGCAAAAAAGACATTGCCAACGCCGACATTTACGAATGGCAAATTACCCACGGGAAAATCGCCAACCTAAAAAGTTTGTTAAAGTAAAAACGTCCCGCTCATGAGGCGTTTTTTTATTTATGCGACGCCAGCTAGTTCACTTTAACCATAAAATGTGTCGGCACTACAACCCCGTTGCGCTTGAATTCCCCAAAAATATGGTAAACGCCTGGGGAAGGGAAAGTCACCGAAGCCATAATATTGGGCCCAAAATTTTCCGGCAAAAACAAATGCTGGGCGTGAATTCCCGTACCCAAAAGCTTATCCAGCCAGCCTAAGGGCAACAGGCCGTGAATGTGCATGTACTTGAGCAGGTCGTTGCTTATGACGCTTATGTGCATGGGCACGGAAAGATACGGCTGCATATTGCTAACCGGTTTACCATTATCTTCAACGTGATAACTAAGCGTTACCGGCTGGCCGGCTTTAATGTTTTGCGGCGAGGTTGTAAAGCTCACATTATTTGGGCCGAAATTTCTGTTTTGGCTAAAGTCTTCATTCGCCTGCCCCTGTGCCGGGCTACCGCCGACATTTACATAAAAGGTTTGGGAAAACGGTTTGGCCCGGACGGTAAAATCTATGGCCACAATATACTTCCCCGCTTTAGGAAAAGTGTAGTGGACCGGGAACTGCGCGGTTTTTAACATTTCAGGCGTTATGGGCCCCGAGTCTTCCACGTGGATGTGGGAAAAGACGCTAAAATCGGAAGAGGCAATAACAGTATGTAAAATCCGATCGTGGTCTAAGCTCAAATCTGTCACAGGGTTTTGCGCGAAGTCCTTAATGCTAAAATTAAAAGTTACAGGCCGGCCGGCAACGGGAGAGGCTGGATCGGTGCGCAGGCTGACTTGCGCTTCCGCCGGCCGGGTAAAATACAAAAACTCCTTTTCGCTGGCGAAATGGTATTGGCCCAAGCCTACTCCGAGCATACAGCCCGGCAAGGCTAAGTCTGAAGTCGCGGCTCCGGCCCGTTCAGGCACGCTTTCGTGCCAGGCAAAAAAAGTTATGTTCTGGTTTTTCTCGCACTGCCTTTGGAAATTGCCCTCTATTATATGAAAACGCGGGCTGCCCAAAACAAAGACGATAATTAGGCCTAACAAGGCGGGGCACAGCCAAGCCCAAGGCGTGCTAATAGCAGCCAACGCTGGCTGGCTGGCTTGCCCGGCTATTGCGATTCGGCCAAGGTAGCTTGCATGTCTGTAAAAAAACCAAGCAACCGCCAAAATTACCAGGGACATTACCAGGTTCAAGATTTCGAATAGCCCAAACCCTCTGTCTTCAGCATGGGCTTTGGCAAAATCTATTGCATCCGGATAATTAACGGCAAAAGAAGCTACGGCATCGTAGGACGAATCCCTTTGGCCTGTCACATCGATTTTCCAGGCGCCCGGCGGACTTAACAGCGACTGGTCAAAAACATAACCGCCCACAAACCTTTGCCCAACCGGAGCGGTTATGGGCCCGATGCTTTTTTCCGAATTCGTCAAAGTGACTATTAAATTATTTACCTGTAAATCTTTTTGGGTTTTTTGGTCAGCAAGCTCGACCAAAAACTTATTTTGCTCGTAAGCATCCTGGCTTAAAGTTATTTGGAC